>OCZU010000086.1_pt1 | contig 67620 bp, 57 predicted proteins | sample 1539001 | NCBI WGS metagenome assembly OCZU01 (sample SAMEA3539306, study PRJEB22396) | soil metagenome | biome: tundra; feature: field; material: soil | place: USA | collected 2010-05 | depth 0.15 m | reverse complement strand
ACATAGCAACAATCGGCGAATTGATCGCGCCTGGAAGCGTTCTCACGCGGTCTCTTTAGCCCCTGACGTGCACCGCTCGATTCGCGAGATGGAACCGGTTAGTTATGCCCCTAATTTGTGGGACGGTACACTAGGTACTCGGTACTACTTCTCTAGCTCCACTGTCTTCACCGGCAAATCCCAATGCGCATCGAGAATCTCAAACCGCCGCTGCTCTTCGCGCTCGAAGGTCTCCTGATCGGGATACATCTGCTTCCGCAGCGCCGATTCATCGATCGTCTCATTGGCGACGGTGGCATTCTTGAAAACAATGGTCACGCGGAAATCCCAGCGCCCGTCTTCGGTGGTGTGATAGCGCGGCTGATCCATCCAAACCTTCAGCACCCGTCCCGACTCGACTCCCTTCTTGAGCATCGGATAATGATTCTTCTTGAACAGCTTGAGAAATTCGTCCGCATGTCCCCACTTGGCTTTGTAGTAATACTCAACCACAAAGGGCTTGTCGGAAGTTGCCGGTGCAGCCTGGGCGTGGGAAACGATGGGTAGGGCAATGGTGAAGAACAGCAACAAGGCAAAAGCGCGGGAAATTCGAATCACAGAATCCTCCTCGTAAATACCAGCTTGTACACTACAGAGTACGACAAAGAGAAGCGTCGATGGATCAACAGATCGCAATCGTCTCCACTCAATGACAGATTCCGATAATGGGGATTCGCGCCCCGGAGGGGCGTTTGACGATAACCCGGCGCGTTCAGCGCCGGGTAAAGCAGTAAATCGGGACGCGTCCCGGAGGGACGCCTGAAGTTCTCAAGCACACTCTTCAGCCCCTGAGGTCTACGAGATCCAGATCGAGAAAGGAACATGCAGGAACCCGACGAACAACAAATCCTGAAGCTCTTCGAGGACGGCGACCGCGCCCTGATCGCCGCCGACGTCGCCGAACTCTCGCGCATCTTCGCCAACGACTACGTCCAATATGACGAGTCCGGGGAGGCTCACACCAAGCAGGAAGTGCTGAACAGTCTTAAGACGGGCGCGATTCGCTATCTTTCGATGACGTCCACGGGTCGCCGAATCCGCCTGCTGCGCCCCGACATGGCCATCGTCCACGGCTCGGAGGAAGATGATGTCGAGCAAGGTGGACAACGATTCCCTGTCCGCTACATCTACATGGACGTAGTCGTGAAGCGCAACGGGAAATGGCAGATCGTGGGGTCGCAATTGGCGAAATAATCCGCTTCGTGGCTCGCGCGATCAACGCGGTGCCTTAAATTTCTGGAGTAGCGACAGGAGCGGAAAACATAAAATCGCGTAGGTAATCACATCGATTCCAAACGCTATTTCCAAGCACCTGACTCTGCCAAGGCGATCGACGCTAGGACAGCCGGAGATCCCGAAAACATGGAAGCGTGTGGGCCAGAACAGCAATAGATCCCCCGCAGCGAGAAGTAGTGAATTCGGTCGGGCAATCGGCTCGAAAAGACGAAAACCAATAAGCAGCAGCATCGTACAACAGAACGCCACTAGACACGAGGCGAACAACCTCTTCAGAAGTTCTCCCATTAGAGATCCTCATCGCCAGCGAAACGTTCTTCTTGTCCACCATCGAACCGCCTCGGTCGGACCCTTGCCACTTACTGACGGCCGATAGCTGACGGCTGCCGGCTGATTCTATTCTGCCAGTGACCCCAAACAAACCACGCCACGCCCACCACCAGCACCACCCCAATCACCGCATCGAACTTGTGAAAGTATTTCCCCAGCTCGCGCCAGTTCTCCCCCAGCTTCATCCCGAGATACGCCAGCCCCAGGCACCACGGCCACGATCCCAGAAACGTGTACAGATGAAACCGTCCCCGCGGCATGCGCGCCACTCCCGCAGGCAGCGCGATGAAAGTTCGAATCACCGGCAGCAGCCGCCCGATGAACACGGCCACGTATCCCCAGCGGGCAAAAAATTTATCGGCCCAGTCGAGTTCGCGCTTGCCCATCAGAATCCAGCGCCCGTAACGCTCCACCAGCGGACGCCCGCCGTAGCATCCAATCTCATACGCCACTAGCGATCCCAGGTTGCATCCAATTGCACCCGCAGTCGCCAGCCACAGCAGTTTGAACTTGCCCGTGAAAGCAAGATAGCCGGCAAACGGCATGATCAGTTCCGAAGGCAACGGGATGCACGCCGACTCAATCGCCATCAGCAGCATCACGCCGGCGTAGCCGGTCGCACTGATCACCGCATTGATGAACACAAAGATGACAGCCAGAAGTTTTTCAGTCATGAATAAAAGCAGCTGCCGGTTGCCAGTTGCCAGTTCCCAGCTAAAACCTCCGCCCTCGGATCGAGAACTGAGAACCGAGAACTAATTCAGTGTATCGGAAATCAGGCGTGGAAACGCTGCGCTAGAAGGAGCCTTCCTGGGTAAAGGTGTAGCCGGGCAGTGCCGCGCCTTGCGGAGTTTTGGTCACCTTAATGCGGACAGTCGGCGCGTCGGGAGCCGTAATCCCCGCCGGTCGCAGCATGGCATACTGCGTGAACACTTCGCTGTACACCTTGGTCACCAGATAGTCCTGGCCATCGGCGTCGCTGCGCCAGACCTGCCCGAGCTGAATAGAACTCACGGCCATAACAAATTCTCTGAAGACAATGCTTGAACTCCAGACTACCGAGGGATATCTGGCGAGTCAATCATTCCTCTGGTTACCGAGGTCTCTGCTAAGATGTTGCCCTCATGCCCCGCGGCCAAATGCCCCGCCAACCCTCCCGCACCGGTCGCCAGGAAGGCGCTCGTGTGGCGCGGGCGCCCTCGCCCGCGAAAGCAGCGCCCAAGAAGTCGCGCGTCAGCAAAGACTCTCGCGTAAGTCAAGATGCCCATGTGGGGACGGCCGCCCCCGTGAGCCTGCCCCGAGCGAAGCCGAGGGGCCCGGGCAGTGGCAAAGTACCGCCAGCCTCCAAACCAAAGAAACACGCTTATAAGCCCCTCGCGCCAGATCGCATCGCCGAAATCCTGAAGCGCCTCGACCAACTCTACCCCGACGTCACCTGCGCCCTCACCCACACCAGCGCCTGGGAGCTTCTGGTCGCGACCATCCTCTCCGCCCAGTCGACCGACGTGAACGTGAACCGCGTCACCCCCGAACTCTTCCGCAAATATCCCACCGTGGAAGCCTTCGCCGCGCTCACCCCCGAGCAGCTCGAGCCGGATGTCCGCTCCACCGGCTTCTTCCGCAACAAATCGAAATCCGTTGTCGGCGCGGCCAAGAAAGTTGTCGCCGATTTCGGCGGCCAGGTTCCTCACAACATGCAGGATCTGCTTACCCTGCCCGGCGTTGCCCGCAAGACCGCCAACGTCGTCTTAGGCTCATGGTTCAAAATAGCCGAAGGTGTGGTCGTCGACACTCACGTGCACCGCATCTCGCGCCGCCTCGAACTCACTACGCAAGATGACCCGCAAAAAATCGAACAAGATCTAATGCGCCTCATCCCGCGCGAAAAGTGGATTCTCTTCTCCCACCAGATCATCTGGCACGGGCGTCGACTCTGCATCGCCCGCAAACCCAAATGCGTCGACTGCCCGCTCGAAAACCTCTGCCACGCCGCCGACAAAACCTGGAGCACGGTCGAGATGCACAAGAACGCGAAAGCCTGAAGCACCTCTACCTTCACCTTCGCGAGTTTTGGAATTCAGCTTGCTATAATCGGCCCAGGCGTGATGCCATGCGAATCTCCGTTGTCAAATCCCGCGAACTGTTTTCCGCGCTTAGCGCTGAAATCGCTCACCGACTCGCGGCGAAACACGTGACGGAAAAAGCCGTTCTTCGAGACTTCAGCCGTTGGCGCAAAGCGCGCCGCAAGCGCAGCCACGCCTCCAAACCGCGCCCATGAATCTTATGCTCTGCTAGAATTCCACCTGACGCCGCCGAACGGATCCTCTTCCCATGCGCACCCTCTTACTCTTTGCTATCGTCATACTCATGAGCACAGTTGTCGCCGAGACCATCGCCGCCCAAACTCTGCCCGCGCCCCAAACCGTAACCGATCCCAAGCAGATCGCCTCCAAGCCCAACGCACAGGTCGAACCGAAAAGCCTGACCATCGAAAAGCTCTACATGACGCGCCAGGTGGGCCGCCCCACGTGGTCGCCCGATGGCAAGAGCATTGCCTTCATTTCGAATATGAGCGGACGCAACAACCTCTGGCTCGTCCCCGCCGAAGGCGGATGGCCCGTGCAGCTCACCGTCAGCGACCAGCGCCAGACTGCGCCCGCGTGGTCACCCGATGGCAAATGGATCGCCTATCAATCCGATTACGACGGCGATGAGCAGTGGGATATTTTTCTCGTCTCGCCCAAGACCGGCAAAGTCGTGAACCTCACCAGCACGCGCGAAATCGCGGAAATGGATCCAACCTGGTCGCCGGATGGACGCTACCTGGCCTACGAGGTCAAACCGAAAACTTCCGCCGCGTTCGAAATCGACATCTACGACACGCTGATGCGCGAAGTGAAGCACGTCACCACTGGCACACCGCAGGACAGAGGGAACTCGAATCCCATCTGGTCGAAAGATGGCAAGTACATCGTCTACTCACAGGAGCAGGCCAAGGGCACGGATTCGAATGTTTTCATTGCGGACGTCGCTAGTGGAAAATCCTCACTCCTTACGCCGCACGAGGGCGAGCAGCGATTTTGGGCGAACGCCATTGATCCCACACCCTGGAAGGACGGGGGGCAGATACTTATAACTTCCAACGCTGCGAATGGGTACGACAACATTGGCCTGCTCGAATTCAGCGACAAAGGTGCATCCGTCACCGGAGTTCTCCATCCCGGACCGATCAAATGGCTCACTCACGATAAATGGGAAATCCGCGGCGGCGAATTCTCGCCTGACGGCAAGCACATCACCTTCAGCGCCAACGTCGACGGCAACGAAGATATCTACCTGCACGATCTCGCATCCGGCAAATCCACGGCGTTGCCCATCCCCAAAGGCGTGAACGAGCCAGCCGGCGGCCATTCCGCCTTCAGCAAGGATGGCTCCCGCCTGCTCTACTACCACAACGGCCCCACCGCTCCCGGCGATCTCTGGGTGTACACGCTCGCGACCGGCAAATCGCATCAAGTCACGCATTCCCTCGTCGCCGGAGTGCGCTCCGAAGACATGGTCGAGCCCTACCTTGTGCACTATCCCAGCCGCGACGGCAAGTGGACCATCTCCGCGTTTCTTTACGTGCCCTTCAACATGGCACGCAACGGCGAGAACGCCGCCATCGTTTACATCCACGGCGGCCCAACTTCGCAAACCATGAATTCCTTCAACCGCTTCGTGCAGTACGCCGCCAATCAGGGTTACATGGTGCTCGCGCCCAACTACCGCGGCTCGACCGGCTACGGCCAAGAATTCCAGCAGGCGAACTTGTTCGACATGGGCGGCGGCGATTTGCAGGACGTGCTCGCCGGCGTTGACTGGATCAAGCAGACTGGCCACCTCGACCCGAAGAAGATCGCCGTGATGGGCGGAAGCTACGGCGGCTATCTCAGCATGATGTCGGTTACGAAGGCACCGGACGTCTGGGCCGCGGGCGTTCCCATCGTGCCCTTTGTGAATTGGTTCACCGAAATTGAGAATGAAGATCCGGTACTGCAGCAGTCCGATCTCGCGACCATGGGCGATGTGGTGAAGAACAAAGCGCTCTACGAAGACCGTTCGCCCATCAACTTCATCGACCAAATCAAAGCCCCGCTGCTTTTGCTTGCTGGAGGCCACGATCCGCGCTGCCCCAAATCAGAAACGCAGCAAGTTGTCGACGCCATCAAGAAACGCGGCGGGACGGTTGACTACAAGATCTACGAAAACGAAGGCCACGGCTTCGCCCGCGTCGAAAACCAGATCGACGCCTACAAACGCGTCGCCGACTTCCTCCTGGCTCACGTTCCCCCGGCCGACTGCAGCTGCTCGCTGACGGAATAGCGCGACACTTAGATAAGGCTCACGCTGGATTGCTGCCCAGGCACTTAATCTGTTCCATTCTCAATTCGCGCATATAGAGAAACATCGGTAGGCCGAGCGATACCCCAACCGTGAGCACACCCAATACCGGAAGCCATCGCCGGCGAATGTTCAGCCCTCCACTCTCGAATCGCATGAATACGATCAACACCACGGCGGACACCAGGACATCCATCCCAAAGAAAGCGCCGATCCGATTCACAAATAGTTCGCGGACGAATAGCGAAAGATTCATCCCGTGTTGCAAAACCCACGGAACGAACTGCCAGTACGGAAGCAACGTCCCGACAAAACAGAGCACGAGGTAAATCGTCTTAGGTTTCATCCCGGCAATTTAGCAGGTATCGCGGGTGGCTGGTAAAACACGACCGCGTCTATCCTCTGTTACTGGGGGGTGGCTCGATGACCGCATGCCACGATGGCTTGTACCAACCCTGGAATCGTGAACTCCGGGGCTGCAATATCCACCCGTAAGCCCAGTTCTCGCAGAGTCGAAGACGTGACTGGCCCAATGGAGGCGAGACGTATCCCGTCGAGACTCGTGTGGGCCGCTCCCAGCAAAGCCACAAAGTTGCGCACCGTCGAAGAACTGGTAAACGTCACCACATGCGGCCGCCGCCGCGGATTTCGCAGCACGCTCTGCAAGCGCTTGCGCGAGGCCTGCGGCACAACCGTTTCATAAGCTTCCACCACATCCACCTGCGCGCCGGCCTTGCGCAGTTCGCGCGGAATCACGTCACGGGCAACTTTGGCGCGCACCAGCAACACTCGCTTCCCCTTCACCCGCCTCTGCAGGCTGCGAACCACAGACTCCGCCACATACTCTTTAGGAACGACATTCACTTTGACCCCGCGCTGTTCGATCGCTTTCTTCGTCGCCGGTCCGATGGCCGCAATGTGCAAGTGTTTGAGATTTGCTTTCGTCAGCCGCAACTTGGTCAGCCGCTCCCACATAGCCTCGACTCCGTTCACGCTGGTCAGGATGAGCCAATCGTAGCCGTCAAGACTCTTCAACGCTGAATCTAATGGTTTGAAACTGCGCGGCTTGCGGATTTCGATGAATGGAATTTCCAGCACCGTGGCGCCTTGCTTGCGCAACTCGCCGGAGAGTGCTCCGGCCTGATGCCGCGCCCGGCCGACCAGAACACGAACGCCCTGCAGCACATGGGACTCTGCACCACCGCGTGTCTCCCGCTTCCTCATTCGCCCTCCTTGTCCGGAGGAATCGTCCCTAATCGCTGTTCTTTCATCATGCGTGCCACGCCGGATACAACTGAATCTTCCGCGTTCTCTAAAGATGCAATCACATTCGACTGATCCTGCCGGGTCCGGTTCTGACTGAGCTTAAACTTGCCTTCGATCTTCGTGGCGATAATCTCAAAGCCCACGATCTGCCGGAGCATGTTCTCGCGGTATGTCTGGCTCAATCCCTCCCATTGCAGCCGATACGCAGGCTCAAAGGTTTCCATCAGCTCGTGCAGCATCTCGCGCAAATCCTGCTGCAACGAAAAGATGCGCGCGTTTCCATAAAGATGCACTGCCGCATAGTTCCACGTAGGAACGCTTTCGCGCGCCGTATAGTTGCTGGGCGAGATGTAGGAATGCGGCCCGTGAAAAATAGTCAAACATTGTGTCTGCTGTTCCAGATAGCGCCAATGCGGATTCGCCTTGGCCACATGGCCGCGGAGCATGACCTTCTCGTCTGCGACACTCACAAAGAGCGGAAGATGCGTGGCAAAAGGCCCGTCGTCGGCAGACGAGATCAGAATGGCAAACGGGTTTGCGCGCATGAACGCAATCGCATCCTCGTCGTGCCGCAAACGAAAATCTTCAGGGATGTACACGTTTTGCTCTCTTACCTTCCTGCCGGATCCGGCGCCGCCTTCTTGCGCACGTGCAGAACTTTCTCGACCTCGGCGATCACCACTCCGTGTTCATCTTTCACTTCCACCGTAAACACAGGCTCGTACTTCGGCAGCGTTTCCAGTTTCTCGCGAATGTCGTCGAGTTGGCTATCGGACAAACGAAACTCCGCGCGCACCGTGCCCTTCCCCGGCTTTTTGTAGCGGATGGTCGCGGCTTTGTCCCACACGATGTAGTCGCGGCCGAGGTTCGCCATCAACATGAGCATATAGAACGGATCGGTCATGGCAAAGAGCGATCCGCCGAATTGAGTGCCCACGTAGTTGGCGTTCCAGAAGCGCAGCTTCATCTCGATGTCGACCGCTTTCATGTCAGGCTGAATGTGTTTGATACGAATGCCCGCGCCCAGAAACGGCGGCCAGAGATTGATCCATCGCCGCAGAGCATGGGAACTCTTGGTACCGCCGAGAAGTTGCAGGAGAACGCTGCCGCTCTTCATACCAGATAACGATCCGGGCTCATGGTTGCGGCGGGACGGCCAGGCTGCGGCCGTAAACAGCTTCGAGGATTTCATCGCCACCGCGCCTGAGCAGAGTTTCCCCAACGTCGTTGCCAAGTTTCTCGGGGTCGTTGAGATCGCCATCGCGCGACTCGCGCAGCAGTTTCGAGCCGTCGGGATCGGCGACGATGGCTTCGAGATGCAGTTTTCCATGACGCATTTCAGCGAACGCGCCGATGGGGACCTGGCAGCCTCCGCCGAGGCGGTTGAGCAGCGCTCGCTCGCAGGTGGTGGCGGCGTGGGCGGCAGCATCGTTCAAAAATGCCAGGTGCTGGCCGGTAGCCGAGTCACCTTCACGGATTTCGATGCCGAGCGCGCCTTGTCCAGCGGCGGGGCACATGATCTCGGCGGGAATGATCTGCTTGATCAACTCCGTTTTGCCCAAGCGCTTCAGCCCGGCCGAAGCCAGGATGATGGCATCGTATTCGCCTTGTTCGAGTTTGCGCAGCCGCGTATCGACGTTGCCCCGCAGGGGATGAATGTCGAGATCGGGGCGGACGGCCTTCAATTGCGCCTGGCGGCGCAGGCTGGACGTGCCTACGCGCGCGCGCTGTGGCAGGTCTTCAACACTTGCGAAGCGGCGCGAACAGAAAGCATCGCGCGGATCTTGCCGTTCCGTGATGGCGGCGATTTCGAATCCAGGGGGAAGCTCAGTGGGCAGGTCTTTCAACGAATGCACCGCAAGATCGACGCGGCCAGCAGCCAGGGCTTCCTCGATTTCTTTCGTGAACATCCCCTTGGTGCCAACCATGGCGAGGGCGACGTCGGTGATCTTGTCGCCGGTAGTGTGGATGATTTCGATTTCCACTTCGTGTCCGCGCGCGCGCAGCAGCGCGGAGATGTGGTTGGCCTGCCAGAGGGCAAGTTGAGAGCCGCGGGAGCCGATGCGGAGTTTAGACATCAGTGCCGCGTTCCCACTTCTGTGTTTCTGTTCGTGTCAGGCGAGGCTGGCCCTTTTTCTTTGTCGTGCAGATTAAACAGCCTCCGCACCACATCGATCACCGTGGTGGCTTCGGACTCGCGCGCCGCGGTCTTCAGCGTAGTGATCGGAGTATGCATGACTTTGTTGATAATGCCGCGGGTCAGGGCTTCGACGGCCATTTCCTGTTCCGGAGTCAGCGTGCCCATGCGGCCGCGCACGCGGTCGATTTCCGCTTGGCGGATGGTCTCCAAATGATCCTGCAACGACACAATCGTCGGCACCACGTCAAGCGTATGCAGGCGAGCTTCGAAGCGCTCGACTTCGCTGCTGATGATGGCTTCGGCGAGTTCGGCTTCGTGACGACGGTCGGCGACGTGGCTGCTGACGGCCCGCTGCAGGTCGTCGATGTCGTAGGCAAAAATGCCGTCGAGCTTGGCCATTTCCGGCGAAACGTCGCGAGGCACGGCGATGTCGATGAAGAACATCGGCTTGTTCTTGCGGCGCGCGAGGAACTGCTCGCCATGCTCGCGGCGGAAAATGGCATGAGGCGCGCCGGTTGAGGTGATAACGATATCGGCGCGGTCACAGGAGTTATAGAGGTCCTCAAACTTGATGGCCTGTCCGTTAAACTTCTGCGCCAGTCCGATGGCACGATCGTAAGTGCGGTTGGCGACGAAGATGGAAGCGCAACCGTGGGCCATCAGGTGGCGAGCAGCGAGTTCGCTCATCTTGCCGGCGCCGACAATAAAAACATTCTTGCCCTGCAGCGTCCCGAAAATCTTTTTGGCCAGTTCCACCGCAACCGAGGCGATGGAAACCGAAGACGAGCCCACAGCGGTTTCGGTTCGCACGCGCTTCGCGACGGCAAAGGCACGCGTGAAAAGTTGATCGAGCTGGCCGCGAACCGAGCCCACGGCGCGCGCGGTGGCATAGGCTTCTTTCACCTGCCCGAGAATCTGAGCTTCGCCGACCACCATCGAATCCAGACTCGAAGCCACGCGGAAGATGTGCCGCACTGCCTCTTTTTCACGAAACTCATACAGGTGCGAATCGAGTTCTGCCGCCGTTAAATGAAAATGATCGTGCAGAAAACCACGAAGGTCGGCCGAGCCGTTGCTGGTATGAGTGACCACTTCCACGCGATTACAAGTGGAAATGATCATGCCCTCCTCGATTCCGGGATGGGCCGTGAGATCACGGCAGCAATCCGGCAGCTTCGACTCAGGGATCGCCAACCGCTCGCGCACTTCGAGCGGCGCGCTCTTGTGATTCACGCCGATGAGCTGATATCTCATGAGGCGGCAAACCTATGGATGGCGGAGAAATAATTCGCGGCCCAGGCCACGATGGCGGCCACGAAGGCAAATGTAGCGAGCACGGCCGCGCGCCGTCCGCGCCATCCCGAATTCCACCGCGTGAAGACCATGATCATGTACACGGCCCACATCAGAATCGATAGCAGAATTTTCGGATCCGCAAAGTCGATGTGCCCGAAGGTCGACATAGCTACGATCGAACCGGTAATCAGACCCAGCGTCATGAACGGAAACCCAAGCAGCAACGACCGGTAGCCGATCTGGTCGATCACTTCGAGAGCGGGCAAAAAAGAAGTCAGGCTGCTGGGCTTCTTGGCTTTCAGGCGGCGCTCCTGCAGCAGATAGAGCAGGCTGGCTCCGAAGCTGAGCACCAGCGCCGCATACCCAGTGAAAATTAAAATGATGTGCGCGATCAGCCATCCTTTGTGCTGAACGAAAGATGTCAGCAGCACCGGCTGCTCGTCCACGGCCGCCACGAACGTCAGAAAAAACACGATGGGGAACACGACCACGCCGGGCGAGGTGGTCTGGTAAATGGCATAGATGATCATGAAAAACGTCATCGAAAGGAAAGCCAGCAGCGACTCCCCATTGTGCACCGAGGCCCAGACCACGTGCCCGGATAGAAAGAGTTCGGTCAGTGAAACGAAGTGGAAGACCATGCCCAGGCTGGCCGCGTGTAGCGCGATCCGGCTGAAAAGGTCGCTGGTGCGGCTGAGCGCAAAAAACGCATAGGTCAGCCCGATAAAGTAACAAGCCAGCGCGAAGCGGAGCCAAAGCAGTGCCATAGGCTAGGTAAGTATCAGAGTCCGATGAGTTTAATGCAAGTCAGGACGAGCCCGTTAGGTCGTTCGCCTGTTCTTGTTCCTAACCCCAGGAACCCCATCCCTTTCCACACATTATATTCTGCACAGAGAGCGTGGAGCGCGGAAACGCCAAGCATCACAGGTGGATGTGATCTGGATCACACAGGACCGAGGCAAGAGGTTCGATCTCCGCTTTCAATGTCGCGTGAAGCTCTTCTATTCGCGTTTCTAATCCACTCCCAAGCTGGCCAGCGCTTCCTCCAGCACCGCGGCATCGATCACCAGGCGCCGCCCCTCAGCCATCACATTTTCCAGTTCGTCGAAGGCGCGGAACAGGCGCAATTTGGCGGCGGCATACTGTTCCGCTTCGGTTAGAGGACGCCCGTGAGTTGCGGCCCACGTCGTCACCGATTTTTCCGGCAGGAACACGCTCACCGCATACGTCACCTTGCGGTCGGAGGTCACGTCAAAGACGAACTCCGTGGCCGGAGCCTCGGAATCGTCGGCCAGCGCGGCTCGTTTACCCACGAAATAATACTGGTAGACGTATCCCTGGGTACCCGCATAAGTCTTGAGCCGCCGGAGGGTCATGGCGACATTATGAACGTTCGACGGAAGTTTGTCCCTGCCGCCCATCTGCCTGAGAACAAAGGGCGGACGTTGCGGCACGAACCCATGTTTTGAATTCCCCGGCGGACTAAGTTTTTTCCCGCGATCAGCCGATATCTTCCTTGAATGTCTTCCATCCAAATCCAAATGATTGACCACTGGCAATGGATTGCTCTCGGCGCACTGGCCCTACTCGCGGTCTATCAGCAGATCCGCGCGCACCTGGTCCACCGCGAGTCGAAGAAACGCGAAGAGTTATTCCAGATCGTGACCGAAAATGCCGCCGACATGATCGCGCTGGTCGATGTAAAAGGCAACCGTCTTTACAACAGCCCCGCTTACAAACGAATCCTCGGTTATTCCGCTGCGGAACTGGGAGAGACCTCGGCATTTGACCAGATTCACACCGACGATCGCTTCAAGGTGTTGGAAGCGGCCCGCGAGGCGCGCAGCACCGGAATAGGAAGAAAACTGGACTACCGCATTCGCCACAAAGATGGCACATGGCGCGTTCTCGAGTCGATCGCCGGCACCATCCGCAACCAGAAGGGCGAGGTCGCCAAGCTCGTCATCGTGAATCGCGACATCACGGAGCGCAAAAAAGCCGAACAGCAGGCCGAGCACAATTCTTTTCACGATGGTCTGACTGGATTGCCCAACCGCCGTCTCTTCCTCGACCGGCTGCAGCAATTATTTGAGCGCGCCCAGCGCAGCCCCGAACGCCAATATGCCGTTTTGTTCGTGGATTTGGATGGCTTCAAGGTGTTCAACGACACCATGGGCCCTGCGGCAGGCGACCAGGTGATTGTCGAGATGGGCCAGCGTATCGACGCCAGCCTTCGAGATGAGGACACGGTTTCGCGGCCTCAAAACCAAATCGCTACAAGAAATGCCGTTCTCTCCAGAATGGGCGGAGATGAATTCACCATCCTCTTGGAAGCCGTCACCGATCCGAGCGACGCGATGCGGGTCGCGGAACGCATTCTCTCGGTGGTGGCCGAGCCGTTTCTGGTGGAAGGCCGCGAGGTGCGCACATCGGCCAGCGTGGGCATCGCCGTAAGCGCCACCACGCACACCCGCGCCGAAGATCTGCTGCAGGACGCCGACGTTGCCATGCGCCGCGCCAAAGCCCTCGGAGGATCCCGTTGCGAAGTGTATGACGAAGCCATGCACAACCGCGCCGTCAACCGCCTCAAGCTGGAAGCTGAACTCCGGCAAGCCATTGCCGAGCGCCAATTCCGCGTCTACTACCAGCCCATCGTCCAACTTGCTACCAAACAAATTATTGGATTCGAAGCTCTCCTGCGCTGGCTTCATCCCCAGCAGGGCTTGATTTCGCCGTACCGTTTCATCGATGCCGCCGAAGATTCGGGCTTGCTCTATGCCACCGGCCACTGGCTCATCCTCGAGGCCTGCAAGCAATTGCAAATCTGGAGGAACGAACCTTCCTCCGTGCCCGCCGTCACCATCAGTGTGAACCTCTCAGCCAAGCAGTTTGCCGACGCCCGCTTTGTCACCGAACTGCAAGCCGCCATCCGCGAGACCGGCGTTGAACCCTCGCGCCTGCAACTGGAGATGACGGAAACCGTGGCGGCGACCGATCCCAAACTCACCGTCACCGTGCTCTCCTATCTGAAGCACCTCGGCATCGGCGTGATCCTCGACGATTTTGGAACCGGAAATTCCTCGTTAAGCGGACTGCGGCTGTTCCCCGTGGAAGCCTTGAAAATCGACCGCTCCCTCGTAAGCGGAATGCTGGTTGACCGTGGAACCTGCGACATGGTTGAGCTGATCATTCTGTTGGCTCACAAGTTGAAGCTGAAAGTAATTGCGGAAGGTATTGAATCCGCGAAGCATTGGGATCGCCTCCGCGAATTAGGTTGCGACCTGGGGCAAGGATATTTCTTCTCACAACCAGTGGAGCCGGCAGCCGCGGGCAAGCTCTTAAGCCAGCCCGGTCACCTCCCGCACGCCCATGTGGCAGGAGCGTAATTGGTAAGGTTCCCCGCAAACCTTCATGCGGATTCCATTCCCCATTTCCTTCACAGTGTCTATACTCTCTTGTCTGGTAGAGATTCATGCTCAATCCAACCGCCACGCACCTTCGTCGCGCGAGTTGGGCCGTCACCGGCCTGGAAGCCGGGGCCGTGCTGTTTGCCGGGGGTCTGACGCTTCTTTATCTCAATCCCTTCTGGCACTTTGATGAAGCCGGATTCTTGGATTGGCGCGTGCACTGGTGGAATGCCGCCGGTGAAGTACTCATTGCTGCCGGCCTGTTGACCGAGGCCTTGGCTTTGCTTGGGTCGCTGGCGGTCATCCTATCCCGCGCCGCCGGTCGCCGATCCTGGCCATACACGCTGGCCGCTCTGCTGGTTTTCTGCTCTGTCGTCTGGCTCATCCCTTCGGGGTTCATTCGTGACCTGGATGCGCACTTCGAGTGGAACACAGCCGACGGTTTCGCTGTTTTCCGTTTGCAAGCCTGGGACAACGCCTCAGGAAACTGGCGCCCGGTTGAGAATTCGGCATTGCGGTGGATCGTTGAAATCCAGCTTCAGCCGCTGTTACGAAGCTATTTCAGGCTTAACGACTGGCCGAAAATGAATGGCGATGTCAACCTCAAAGTGGCCAGAATCATTCCCATCGCGTGGCCAGTCGCTCTGGGAAGCGGCGGCGAAACCCTTGAGGATCCTGACGAAACCGCCTTGATGCGCGCCGCCGTGCAGGGAGACTTGAAAAGTGTAAGGCAGCTGCTGGCCGAGGCAACGAGTGCCGCCAGCGTAAATTCCCTGGACCAGGGCGGTCAGTCAGCCCTTATCCTCGCCTGCCAAAATCCCCAGACAAACTCGGAGGTAGTCAAGGCGCTCCTCGCCGCCGGCGCCAACGTAAACCTCCGCAGTCGCAACGGCTACACCGCCCTGACCTGGGCCAATACTCGCAACAACACCGAAGTCAGCCGCCTCCTTCGCCGCGCCGGCGGACGGCCATAGCGGCGATCGAGTAGCGCCGGCATCGTGCCTGTCTTGATCTTTGTAGCGGCATCCTGCCGGCTGTACGATCACCTGCTCCCGTTCCCCGGAGACACAACTCTCCCATACTCCGAAGCGCGGCCCATCCGGTCAAACATTCTCCACGCGGCCAGCGAAACCTTGCCGATAGCCTCTTCCCCATCGCGTTCGTTCTCCAGGAACGCCGTCATCACACAAATCAAGTAAGGACGACCCTCAACAAAGACGATCCCTGAGTCATTCCGCACGCCTTCGAGCGAGCCCGGCTTGTTGGCGATCTTCACGTCGGCGGGCAGGTAGCGGGGAATCCACGAATCTTTATTAGTGCTCAGGACTTTGAAGAAGTCGGAGGTCGATTCCTTGTTCAGCATTTTCCCGCGGTAGATGGCTTCGAGCAGCATCATCATTTCGCGCGGAGTGGAAATATTCTCCCGCCCTTGCTTGGCGGCGTCGAGATCCATCATCTTTCGGCGCAGCCGAGTGTGCGCGAGTCCCTGCGAATCGAGCATGGCGTTCACATTGTCCATGCCGACGCGGTCAATCAACACGTTGGTCGCAGAGTTGTCACTGACCGCGACCATCATGGTCGCCAGATCCCGCAGGGTAACTCGGGTAACTCCGGGCGTAAGACCGCCCATGATGTCGCTGTCTGGGACGAGATCGGACGCTTGTACGGTATACAGGTCCGCGAGCTTAAGCTTCCCCTGCTCCGCCTGAAGATACAGATTGGCCAGCACCGCGATCTTGATCGAGCTGGCCTGAGCAAAGACTTCATCTTCATGCAGAACAAACTGTTCTCCGCTGTTGAGGTCTTCAATGGCCACGCCCATCACGCCATCGAGGTGCTGGTCAACATCGTGAATCGTAGCTCCCAGTTTTTGCCACAGGACCTTCTGTTTCTCGCTTGAGTGCGTTGCAGCCCCCGCCGGATTGTGGGCAGTCTGGCCAAAGCACACGCCGACGAACAAGACGATCGAGAAAACATATTTCAAGCAGAGTCTCCAGTCGCCGGATTGCAGCGGCCTCAGAACTTTACAAAATGCCGTTTACTCAAGCTGTCCAAACAGCAACGCGTATCCGTCAGGATCTCGAAGCGGAATCCCCCCTTAGCAGGCTGCGGAAAAACTCGGCCTGCGACCCCGTTTTGAAAGGGCGCGGCTTCGCCGCAATCAAGTGTTCCTGAGATGGTCCCGCAGTCGTTGTCTCACCCATCGATCTTTGCCTCCCGCAGTTGCTTCACCGCGGTCTCGGAACTCACCGGAGAATAGTAAACTTCCTTGAAAGTGTAAGACCGCGCCTTGGTGGCAAGAACCGGCATGATCTCAATGTGCCAGTGATAGTCCTCGTCGATGGTCTTCCAGTAACCCAGGGTTTTGGAAGGATGCAGGCTGTTCGGCGAGGTGTGCAGCACCAGATGAAAGCCTTCGGTGAGCGCGCGGACCCGCTGCAAAGTGCGTCGCAGAAGAGCGGCAAGGTTCGTCCGCAGTCCCGGCTTCGACAAGCCAGTGCGCTCGAACGAGGCCTCATGGTTGCGAGGCAGAATCCAGGTCTCGTAGGGAACGCGCGGAGCGTAAGGTCCAATCGCCACATAATCGCCGCGCGCCTCAATCACACGCGACGCCTGCCGCTCCTCTTGGGTAAGAATGTCGCAGAAAACGCAGCGCTCTTTGGACACGAAATATTCACGCCCCGCGCGCAACTCGTAAAGCACTCGCCGCGGCACGAACATCGTGGCGGTAATCTGCGACGTGGGATGGCTGAACTCCTGCCCGGAGTTCGGGCCGTAATCCTTGAAGAGACTAACGTACTTGATCCGCGGATCGTGCTTGAGATCCAGGATGCGTTCCGCCGCCAGCCGCAGAAACTGCCCAATCTCATCGTCGCTGGCATTCCACAGCTGGCGGTCATGCCTGGGATTCTCCACCAGTACCTCATGCGCGCCCACCGAGCTCATGCGATCGTAAATCCCGTCGCCCCGCCGGCCCGGCTCGCCTTCAATGTGGTAGAGCGGTGCGGGATGCACCATCGATCGCGCCGACCAGCCCACCGAACTCGGCACTGCGGAGATAACCTGGGTGGCGTCAGGCGAGTCCGGGCAGAAACGGCAAGCGGTTTCAGAAGGCTGTGCGCTTACCGCTAGCTCGTCTCCCGTCATGACCCAGGAACGAGTGATGGGATCTTTGCGGAGTTCCATGTATTAGGTAAACACTGTAGGAGAAGCCGCGTCAAGCAAGGTTTCAAAGTTGCAGAGTTACAAGGTTTCAAAGTTGCAGGGTTGCAAGGTTTCAAAGTTCAACCCGCCGCCGCAATTTTGTCTTTGAAACCTTGAAACTCTGAAACTTTGAAACCTTGCAAGTTTGAAACCTTGCACCCTTGGAAATTGTTATAATCCGCGCCAAGCCCACTGTTCCGACTGAAGCAACGAATAACGCATGACCGAGCCCTCCACTCCGCTGATGCGGCAATATGCCGCCGTCAAAAAAGACCATCCCACCGCATTGTTGTTTTTTCGCCTGGGGGATTTCTACGAGCTCTTCTTTGATGACGCCATCGTGGCCTCGAAAGAACTGCAGATCACGCTGACCTCGCGCAACAAGGAAAAAGGCATCGCCGTCCCCATGTGCGGAGTGCCGCACCACGCGGCCGAAGGCTACATCGGCAAGCTCATCCGCAAAGGCTTCAAAGTTGCCATCTGCGAACAAATGGAAGATGCCAGGCTGGCCAAAAAGCTGGTGCGGCGCGAAGTGACGCGCGTCGTCACCCCTGGCACGGCAGCCGATTCGGCGCTCGGCTCGGACGAAAATAACTTCCTCGCTGCGCTAGCGCAAGTGGGGGAGCGTGTTGGATTCGCCGCGCTGGATCTTTCCACCGGAGAGTTTCGCGCCACCGAATTCTCCGGCGAGGGCGCGCTACGGCGCGTCCAGGAAGAATTAGAGCAACTCCGGCCGAAGGAATTATTGTATGGCTCGGCCGCCCCGCTGTTCGATGCCCGGACGCAACGTTCTCAATCGCCTCAGCCTCGGGCATCCGGTGCAACCTGTACCGAGACTCCACTCGACGATTGGATCTTCTCCCCCGATCACGCCATCCCGCTGCTGGAAAATCACTTCGGAGTTTTATCGCTTGAAGGCTTCGGCCTTGCAGGCCGCACGGCCGCAGCCGCCGCCGCCGGAGCGATCCTCTACTACGTCCGCGCCACTCAGCGCGGATCGCTCGATCACGTCGACCGCATCGGCTGGTACGAGCGCCAGAACTGCCTCGTCTTGGACGCAGTCACCGTTCGCAATCTGGAACTGATTGAGCCCTTGTTCGCCGGCACGGATGCCGGCATCACTCTGTTTCGCTCCATCGATGCCGCAGTCACTCCCATGGGCAAGCGCCTGCTGCGCGCATGGTTGCTGCGACCGTCGCTCGATCTCGCTGAAATTAACGCTCGCCTGGACGCCGTGGAAGCAGGCGTAAAAGAGACCATCGCGCGCGAAGAGTTGCGCCGCGCCCTCGATGGCGTACTGGACCTGGAACGCCTTCTAAGCCGCGTGACCCTGGAAACCGCGAATCCCCGCGATGTGCTGGCCCTTGCCTCTTCGCTGGCGAAAATTCCGGCAATCAAAGCTGCGGTGTCGCGGTTAGCGGCCGACCGCCTGAAAACTCTGCACGGATTGCTCGATGAATTGGCCGATCTCCACCACCGAATTGAGAAAACAATCGTCCCCGAACCGCCGCTAACTTTTGCCGACGGTGGCGTCATCGCGCCCGGCCTCGACCGCGATCTCGACGAATTGCGCGAACTCTCCCGCAACAGCAAGCAAGTTCTCGCGCAAATCGAGCAACGCGAACGCGGGCGCACGGGAATCGGTTCGCTCAAGGTCAAATTCAATTCCATCTTCGGCTACTACATCGAGGTTTCGAAATCGAATCTTCACCTCGTCCCGCAGGATTATGAACGCAAACAAACGCTGGTGGGGGCCGAGCGCTTCACCACACCCGAGTTGAAAGAGTACGAAGCCAAAATTCTCGACGCGCAGGAAAAGATCGTCGAAATCGAACGCCGGTTGTTCACCGAGTTGCGCACCGCCATCGCCGCCGAAGCCAAGCGAATCCGGCAGACGGCGCTGGCCCTGGCGGAAGTGGATGTGCTCGCATCCCTGGCTCACCTCGCCGCGCTCCGAAATTACTGCCGTCCGAATTTCCTTGCTCCCGTCGAAGGCACCGCCGGCGACCTGGAAATCGTCGAGGGCCGCCACCCCGTAATCGAACAGCAAGAAATGGCCGGAGGCAGCGAGCGCTTCGTCCCCAACGATCTTTATCTGAACGCGTCCACTCACACAATCCTTCTGCTGACCGGACCGAACATGGGCGGCAAGTCGACTTACCTGCGGCAAACGGCGCTGATCGTGATCCTGGCGCAGATGGGCTCGTTCGTCCCCGCCCGCTCGGCGCGCCTCAGCGTAGTCGACCGCGTCTTCACTCGAATCGGCGCCAGCGATAATCTGGCGCGAGGACGCTCCACTTTTATGGTGGAGATGACGGAGACGGCGGCCATCCTGCACACCGCAACGGCGCGCTCGCTTATCCTGCTCGACGAAGTCGGCCGCGGCACCTCCACCTACGACGGCCTCGCCATCGCCTGGGCCGCCATCGAGTATCTCCACGCCCGCGTGCGCGCCAAGACTCTTTTCGCCACCCACTATTTCGAGCTGACCGAATTAGCCGAACAACTTTCAGGAGTGAAGAACTATCACGTCTCGGTAAAAGAAACCGGCGGCGGAATCGTTTTCTTGCGCAAGGTTGAGCCCGGTGCGGCCGACCGCAGCTATGGCATCGAAGTCGCTAAGCTCGCAGGCCTCCCAAATGAAGTGATCACGCGCGCCCGCGAAGTGCTGGCCGAGCATGAGTCCGCGGAACGCGAACTGACGGAGCATCTCTCGCCCGGCGCCACGCCTCCGCCGACGCAGTTGACCATCTTCACGCCGCTCTCACAGCCCGTGCTGGAGAAGCTGCGTGAAGTAGACTTAAACCGCCTCACGCCGCTGGAGGCGCTGAATTTGCTTGCGGAACTGAAGAAAGAAATCTGAGATGGACATCAGCGGGGGCAAATCCGGAGCGCACGACATCGGCCAACTCCTGATCGTCGGCTTCGACGCCACGGAGATGACGCCGCGCCTCATATCCCTGCTCACACGGCTCCAGCCCGCGGGCGTAATCCTGTTCGCGCGCAACATAAAAACTCCCCAGCAGACCTGCAGCCTCCTGCGCGATTGCCAGAAGTTCGTTTCCACTCCGCTGTTTACCTGCGTCGATCTCGAAGGCGGCCGCGTGGACCGCTTTCGCGACGTGCTCGGCCCATCGCCATCAGCCGCGGACGTGTTCGCCACCGGCGACCGCAAACTTTTTCGCAAATACGGCCAGGTGATAGGAGAAAACTGCCGCGCCCTCGGATTCAACGTAGACTTCGCCCCCGTCCTCGATCTGGCGTTTGAAGCCTCACGCGGCGTGCTGAGTTCTCGAACCGTCTCGGCGAACCCGCGCGAAACAGTTGCCTATGCCCGCGAGTTTCTCGCAGGCCTGCGCGCCGCGGGCGTGCTGGGATGTGGCAAGCACTTTCCCGGCCTCGGCGAAGGCACACTCGATAGCCATCACCAACTCCCCGTAATCGAGAAGCCGCTGAAAAAGCTTTTGGCCGAGGACCTGCTTCCCTACCGCCTGCTCCGCGCCTCCATGCCGCTGGTAATGATCTCGCACGCCGCCTATCCGCAGGTCACGCACGATCGCACCCCAGCCTCGCTCTCAAAAGTTTGGATCACCGGCATCCTGCGCCAGCGCATCGGCTACCGCAAACTAGTCGTATCCGACGATCTGGAAATGGGCGGAGTGTTGTCGGCAGCTCCGGTGGGCGAAGCCGCAGTCGAGCACATTCGCGCCGGTGGAGATCTGTGTTTGCTATGCCACCGCGAAGATTACATCACGCAAGCCTGCGAGAACTTAGTGCACGCAGCTGAAAACGATCCGAAGTTCGCCAAGCGCGTCTCCGAATCGGTGCGGCGCGTTCTCGCCTTCAAAATGAAGTCGGCAAAGATTCTGCGGATGACCAAACCGCCCTCTGCATCGACCGTTGAAAAGCTTTCGCGCAAGCTGTGGGAATTCGGCGAGCAGGTGCGCCTGGAGGCCTTAGCCCGCGCGGAAACAAATCGCCATAGGCATAGGCATAGGAATGTGCGGCAGCCTCGCGCATGACCATGACAAAGATAGGCATGATTGTGGCCGGAGTGATGAGCGGAACGTCCGCGGATGGCATCAACGTGGCCCTGGTGCAAATGGGTATGGGTGGGGCTCGAAGCTCGCGCCAGACGCCAGCGGATACCAAATCACGCGGGCGAGCCGCCCACTCGAACCATATTCATCCTGCCTTCGAGTTGCTCGGCCACGCAGAATACTCTTACCCCAAAAAAGTTCGATCAGCCGTGCTCGCCGCCATGAACGCTTCCCGAGCCAGCGTAGCCGACTTGGCGCGCCTGAATTTCCTCCTTGGCGAACTTTATTCCGATGCCATTCTGGCCACCGAGCGGCAGTTTCGCGTCAAGGCCGATCTCGTCGGCTGCCATGGACAAACCCTCTATCATCAAAGTGAGCCTGCGCGTTTTCTAGGCCGCAAACTGGCAGCCACGTGGCAAACCGGCGAGGCGGCAATCGTCGCGGCTAGAGTGGGCGCGCCCGTAGTTTCGGATTTCCGCCCCGCAGACATGGCGGCCGGCGGCAAGGGCGCGCCCCTGGTTCCTTTCCTCGACTATTTGCTCTTCCGCCATTCGCATGTGGGAAGAATCGTGCAAAACATCGGCGGTATCGCCAATCTTACCGCAATCCCCGCCAGATCGGGTCCCAACGATGTGGTTGCATTCGATACCGGCCCCGGCAACATGGTGATCGACGCCCTCACCGACAAGCTATTCCACCAGCCCTTCGATCGCGGAGGCAGGATCGCCGCCTCCGGGAAAGTACTGGATAAGGTCATCCGCGAAATATTGCAGCGCGACTTCTTCCGTAAATCTCCTCCCAAGACTGCAGGCCGCGAAGAATTTGGCCGAGAATTCCTCCGCGAATTCCTGCGGACTTGCGGACGCTGCCGCAAACAGGATGCTGTGTCCACGGCCACATCGCTGACGGCCAAGTCGATCTCGGACGCAGTGCTACGCTACACCGCCAAAAACTCTCCACGAAAAAACCAATTTCAGGAAATGATTCTTTCTGGAGGCGGCGCAAACAACTCTACCCTCGTAAGAATGTTAAGCGCCGAGCTCGCTCCACTCGGATTGAAACTTCGATTCTCCGACGAATTTGGCCTGCCCTCGGCGGCGAAAGAAGCCGTAGCTTTCGCCGTTCTGGCCCATGAAACCTGGCATCGGCGCCCCTCCAACGTGCCCTCGGCAACGGGTGCAAAATGCGCCGCGGTCCTCGGTAAAATCTCGTATCCTTAAATAACGGACTATCGACCTTATGCCGATTTACGTAACCATGCTCCGCGGAATTAATGTTGGCGGAAACAAAACAGTAAAGATGGACAAGCTCCGGTCTTCCCTCGCAGCGCTGGGACTGGAAAAGGTGAAAACCTATATCCAGAGTGGAAACGTGGTCTTCAAGACCGCCAGGATTTCCCCCGTCGCGCTCTCCAGGAAAATTGAAGATTGCATTCTTGCAGACTTTGGCTTTTCTGTTTCCGTCATCTCGCGAACTGCGGATGAAATCGAAAATACAATCGCCGGCAATCCTTTCTTGAACCAGCCGGGCATCGATCCCGAAAGGTTTCACGTGGCTTTTCTGTCCGCGGCCCCTGCGCCGGCACCTTTAAGAAAGTTGGCCGAACTGACCCTGGCGCCCGATCAGTCTCGCTGTCTTGGCAAAGAAGTCTACTTTTATTTTCCAAACGGAATGTCCGGCAGCAGCCTGTGGAAGCATCCTCTGGATCGTATTCTGGCGGTGGTCTCGACAACTCGCAACTGGCGAACCGTCAACACCCTCCACCAGATGTGCCGGGACTGCGACTGATGCGCCGCACTCAAGTTCCCTCGGCTCTCGCAATCCTGGCTGCACTTGCGCTGTCGTTTGCCATGCTCTCCTGCTCCGGCAAGCCCGATCCCAACACGCTGGTAATGCTGATCGAATCGAGCCCCGCGAATCTTGATCCGCGAATCGGAGTCGATGCGCAGTCGGAACGCATCGACAATCTTATCTACGACGACCTGCTCTCGCGCGGCGACAATCTCGATGTTGCGCCCGGGCTGGCCGAGCGCTGGGAAATCCCCGACCCGCTCACCTACATCTTTCATCTGCACCACCCCGTAACCTTTCACGACGGCCGCCCGCTCACCTCGCGCGATGTGAAGTGGACCTTCGACTCGCTGATTACCGGAAAAATTCGCAGTGCCAAAGCCGCGGCGTATCGCTTCGTCGATCGCATCGACGCGCCCGACGACTCTACGGTTATTTTTCACATGAAGGAACCGGACGCCGCTCTCCTCTGGAATCTCTCCGACGGTGCCACAGGCATTGTGCCCTTCAACAGCGGAAATGAAGTGACCACCCACCCCGTCGGCTCCGGACCATTCAAGTTCGTCAGTTCCGAAACCGACAAAGACGTCATCATCGAACGCAACGACGATTACTGGGGCGAAAAGGCGAAACTCCTCCGCGTGCGATTCGCGGTTGTGCCCGATGCAACCACCGAGGCGCTTGAGCTCCGCAAAGGCACGGGAGACCTAACCATCAACGCCCTCACGCCCGACACTGTGCATACCCTTGAGCACGAACCTTTCCTCGCCGTCGAACACGCGCCCGGCACCGAAATACAGTACCTCGGCTTTAACCTGCGCGATCCGATATTGAAAGATGTGCGCGTCCGGCAAGCCATCGCCTACGCCCTCGATCGCCGGCCCATGATCCAATATCTCTGGGGCGGATGGGCGCAGCCCGCGCGTAGCGTTCTTCCGCCGCAAAGCTGGGCTTACAACGGAAACGTTCCAGCTTATGACCACGATCCCGAGAAAGCCCGCGCCTTGCTCGACGCAGCCGGCTATCCCGCCACGAACGGCGTACGCTTCCACATCGCGATGAAGACTTCCACCACCGAAAGCACACGTCTCATGGTCGCAGTAATCCAGCAGCAGTTGCGGGAAGTGGGGATTGTGCTCGATATTCGCAGCTTCGAGTCAGCTACGTTTCTTGCCGACGTCATCCATGGCGCATTTCAGCTTTACGGATTGCGCTGGGTCGGCGGCAATCAGGATCCAGACATTTTCTACGTATTCCATTCATCGCGCTTTCCGCCGGATGGCGCAAATCGTGGCCGCTACTCGAATGCGAAAGCGGACGCTCTAATCGATCAGGCCCGCAGCGAGGTCGATCGAAACTCGCGCAAGAAAACCTACGCCGAACTGCAGCTGATCCTCGCCGACGAACTGCCGTATATCAATCTCTGGTATCTCGACAACGTTCTCGTCCACAACAAACGCGTGCACAATCTGAAATTGAATTCCGCCGGCAACTACGACTTCCTCCGAACTGCGGAACTCGCGCCGACTGGGAACGAAGCGAAGCCGTAATCTCCCCGTGTTACCATCGAAATTCGGCGTAACGCATGCGCATTCTCTTCATCGGCGACATTTTCGGACGGCCCGGGCGCACCATCGTCAAGGACCGTCTGCCGGGCATTGTCCGCGATCAGGCCATCGACCTCATCATTGCCAACGGAGAGAACTCAGCGGCAGGTTTCGGAATCACTCCCGCGCTCGCCGAAGAACTCTTCGAGCTGAATATCGACGTCATCACCACCGGCAACCACGTCTGGGACAAGCGCGAGATTCTCGACTACTTTCAAATGGTCGAAGGCAACGGCCACGGACCCGCACGCAGGGTTCTGCGCCCCGCCAACTTTCCCGCGGATATGCCGGGCTCGGGCTTATACCAGGGTCAGAAAGGCAAAATTCCTTACGCCGTGATCAACCTGCAGGGGCGCGTATTCATGGCCTCGAACGACGATCCCTTTCGTACCGCCGACCAGCTCCTGCAAAAGATTGAAGCCAAAATTATCTTCGTAGATTTCCACGCTGAGGCCACTTCCGAGAAAATTTCTCTCGGCTGGTATCTCGATGGCCGCGTAACCGCCGTAGTCGGCACGCACACCCACGTTCCCACCGCGGACGAACGCATTCTGCCCAAAGGAACCGCCTACGTTACCGACGTCGGCATGACTGGCCCTTACGATGGCGTGATCGGCGTAAAGAAAGAACTGGTCGTAAATAAGTTCCTGAACGGCATGCCCGTGCGCTTCGAGCCCGCCACGGGCGACGTCCGCCTGTGTGCTGTTGTCGTTGACTGCGATGAGAACACCGGCAAGGCCCGGAACATTGAACGGCTGATGCTAAGTTGATCGCACTTCGCCGCGAGAACGCAAGAAAGCCCCATTGCTCCGTTCTAATGGCGCCCTCTGCCCCCGTTGAAACCGAAGGTACCTTGCACTTTTAGCATTCTGCGGGGAGCGGAGGGCAAGGTAAAATCATTCGAATGCGTTTCGCGCGGCCCATACTCGCTCTTTGTCTGCTCGCGGCAATCGCGGCGATTCCCTCGTTCGCCGGCAACGACGAGCCCATGGACGCCCCAATAATCTCCTGCGGCAATGGCGTGCCTGGCGGCATCAACTGCGTTCCCTCAAAAAAGGACCTGAAAGAAGCGCGCAACGCCTACTCTCGCGGACTAAAGTTGGAGGATCGCAGGCATGTTGACCAAGCCTTCCTCGAGTTCGACGAAGCCTCACGCCTGCTTCCGCGGGATACGCAATTCTTTTCGGCGCGCGAAGTAGCAAAGTCGCAGTTGGTCTTTCAGCACACCGAGCGCGGCGACGCCCTCTTAGCCGATGGCCGGCGCGCACCCGCCGCAGCGGAGTTCCGCGCCGCCCTGAAACTCGATCCCGACAATGGCTACATACAAACTCGTCTGGCGGAGGCGCTGCGGAGCGAAGCCGTCGCCAACGCCGGTGGACTAACAGCCTTGCTCGCCGATTCCGCTGAAATTCATTTGCAGCCTAAAACCGAGCGGGCAACGTTTCACTATCGCGGCGACGTTCGAGGCCTGTTCACCGAACTGGCTTCGGCCTATGGCGTTGCCGCTCAGTTTGACGATTCGGTCCAGACCAAAACCGTTCGCTTCTATGTGGATGACGTTGACTTCTTCACCGCCCTCGACCTGGCATGCCGCGTCAGCAAAACCATGTGGACGCCCCTCGACACCCACCAACTGTTGATTGCGGCGAACACTCCTGAAAATCACAAGCAGTTCGACCGCATGTCGCTTTTGACCTTCGCCTTGCCCGGAGCCGGCACCCCGCAAGAGGCCACCGAACTGGTCACTTCGTTGCGCAACATCTGCGACTTCCAGAAGATAAGTCCTGGGCAAAGTGGAACCGTGGAGATACGCGCGCCCCAGGCGACGTTGCGGGCCTGCGCCACCCTCCTGCGGCAGTTGACCGGCGAGCGCCCGCAAGTGTCTCTCGATATCGACGTCTTCCAGATCAGCCACAGCCTCACGCGCAACATCGGCCTGCACATCCCCAACACTTTCAATATGTACAACATCCCGGTGGCCGCGCTCGCGGCATTAGGCGGACAGAGCATCCAGTCGCTCGTCAACCAACTGATTTCTTCCGGCGGCATCAACGCCGCTGGGAGTTCGGGACTTTCCGGCCTGCTGGCGCAATTGCAAGGCCAGCAGAACTCCATATTCAGCCAGCCACTGGCCACGTTCGGTGGCGGCCTTACATTCTCCGGACTAAGCCTCGATCAACTTGCAGCCGCGCTTTCCCTGAACGAATCTTGGGCACGCAGCATAAGCCGCGTCACTTTGCGCGCCGGACAAGGCAAAGAAGCCACTTTCCACGTCGGAGAGCGCTATCCCATCCTCAACGCTTCTTACGCGCCCATTTACAATTCGCCTCAGATTTCTCAGGTGTTGGGGAATCAGAGCTACGTTCCGCCGTTCCCTTCGGTCAGTTATGAGGACTTGGGCTTGAACCTCAAGACGACGACGGTGATCCACGGCGACTCAGAAGTGAGCATGAAGCTGGAAATGCAAGTGCGCTCGCTCACCGGGGACAGCGCCAATGGCGTGCCTGTGATCTCCAACCGCGAATACCAGGGCAGCATCCGCCTGCATGACGGCGAGCCTGCCGTAGTGGCCGGAGAAATCTCCAGCAGCGATACGCGCTCCATGAGCGGCATTCCAGGCCTGGGCGCCATTCCCGGCCTCAATCAAGCCATGGTCAGCAATTCCCTCACCACGGAGAATGACGAGTTGCTCATCGTAATCACCCCTCATGTAGTGGCCAATCGCAACCGAATGACCGATGAGATTTGGGTAACCGAGAACTAGCGGATTTCACTTTCCTTGCTTCGCCGCAAAATCCACCAACCCTTTCAGCGACTCCGCCGGAACCTGACTCACATTCCCAATGCTTCGACCATTAATAAACAGAGTTGGCGTAGCGTTCACATTCACTGACCTACCCAGCGCCAGCGAAGCGTCCACATGAGCCTTGGTCACAGGAGTAGTGGCGCAACCTGCTATGTCCGCACCTTTCACTCCCGCGGCATCCGCCAGCGCGGTTAGCTTTTCATCGGCGTTTTCCGCAGTGATGTCGGATTGGGTTTCGTAGGTCTTTGCAATGAACTTCCAGAACGCATCGTTGGAGGCCAGCCCTACACAGTCTGCGTAAGCCGCGCCTTTCGCCGCCCAGTTATGCATTTCGAGAGGAAAATTCTGGAAGACAAATCGCGCATTCGGTTCGGCCGCGATGAGTCCCTCAATCGCCGGCTGTGCCGCCTTGCACGCCGGACATTGCAAATCGCCGAATTCCACAATCGTGACCGGTGCATCTTTCGGCCCGCGCGCGGGGCCGGTGATTCCCTTCTCCAAAATCTTCCTCACCGGATCGAACGGCTTCGCGCCGAACGGGATGATTTCACCCACTACCGCATGTTCACCATCCGCGGTAACGTAAAACCGGCTGACCTGCTGGCCCTGGGGACTGGCCAGAACCACGTCAACCTGCGCCAGGCCTGGCACTGGCGCCGGCCTGATGCTTGAAATTTTCCACGTAACATTCGCCTCGTAGCCAAAGGTCTGCTGCATAAACGAATCCACGGTGGCTTCCGAGGGAAGATTTGCCGCAGGCGCTGCGGCGGATTTATCCGCTGGTTTCGCGCCGTTCGGTGATTGCGCGGCCGCCAGACCGCACGTTAACAACAGAATAAGAACCGGCTTGATAGAACTGCGCATGATTTCCTTTCGATTCAAAGTCAGAAATAGTTTTTGCAGCAGGATTCAGAAAGCTATCCAGTAAAAGCTATCTCGCAAGTCGCTTTGGGCAGGGCACGGCTTCCAGGAGCCTGCCCTGAGTGCACATGGGCCTTCGGCCCACCAAAGAACATGAAACTCTCGGTACCGTATCCTAATTGAAAATAAAGGATGCGTAAGTAGAGTTTCGACAGAGCGAAGCCGAAGGGTGCCGTCCAGAACCAATAAATCCGCGGGCTTTAGCCCCTGAGGAAACCCGCGGGAGAAGGCACATGTCAGACCTCACTCTTCGCAGCGATGGGAAAACGGCGTCCGTACCCGAAAGCCTTCGGAGAAATCTTAATGCCCGGCGCCGCCTGCTGGCGTTTGTATTCCGCCCGATCCACCATTCGCACTACGCGCCGCACCACTTCAATGTCAAAGCCATGATCCGCGGCAATGCGCTCGACCGAGTGCGCATCTTCCACATAATCTTCGAGCACCGCGTCCAGAATCTCGTAGGGCGGCAGCGAATCGCTATCTTTCTGATCGGGCCGCAACTCCGCCGAGGGTGGTTTCTCCAGCGTATCCCGCGGAATGAGCGGGCCGCGAGCATTCACGTAGTGGCTCAGCCGGTATACCAGTGTTTTCGCCACATCCGAGATGACCGCCAATCCTCCCACCATATCCCCGTAAAGTGTACAGTAGCCTACTCCCAGTTCGCTCTTGTTGCCGGTGGAGAGCACGATGGCGCCGAACTTGTTGGAGAGCGCCATCAACAGCGTACCGCGGGCACGCGATTGGATATTTTCCTCGGTCACGTCTTCCTTCTGATTCGCGAACACCTCCTTCAAAGTTTGCCCGTACGCTTCCACTGCGCAATTGATCGAGAGCAGCTCGAACCGAATCCCCAGATTCCTGGCTAGCTTGCGGGCATCGTCGATCGATCCCGGCGAAGAGTACGGACCGGGCATGCCGACTCCGATCACATTTTCCGGCCCCACCGCGTCGGCTGCGATCACCGCCGTAAGCGCTGAGTCGATCCCGCCGCTGAGTCCGATGATGGCCTTTTGGAATCCGCACTTCAAAATGTAGTCACGCGTACCCAGCACCAGCGCGGAGTACACGCTCGCTTCCTCGCCTTCGATCTGTTCGTGAAGGTCGCCAGTCATATCCTTCGAGTCGAAACAGATCAGATCTTCTTCGAAGGAACGTCCCTGCGCGATAATGCTTCCTGCCGCATCGAGAACTATGCTCGATCCATCGAACACAAGGCTGTCGTTGCCCCCGACTTGATTCACCATCGCGACCGGAACCTTATGCTGCCGCGCGATCGAGGCCAACATATCGCGGCGCACCTCGCGCTTGCCGATCCAGAACGGCGACGCGGAAATATTCAGAATCAGATTGCCGCCGGCGCGGACCAGCGCCTCGATCGGATCGACCACATAAAGCCGCTTGGGCCAGAACAGCTTGTCGTTCCACGCGTCTTCGCAAATCGTAAGCGCCACGCGGTTGCCGCAGAAGGAAAACAGTTCCTGGCTTTTGGCCGGAGCGAAGTTACGCATCTCATCGAAGACGTCGTAGGTCGGCAATAGCATCTTCGACTGAAGAAAGGCGATTTTGCCGTCCCGCAACAGCGCGGCCGAATTCATTACGGACTTGCCGGTTTCAGATTCGGCGGGAGTAACCAGTCCGCAGATCACCGCGATGCCGCGGGTTGCAGCGGCAATCTGCTCCGCCGTCTCGCGATTGCGCGCGACGAACCATGGCCGCTCCACCAGATCGCGGGGCGGGTATCCACACACGGACAACTCGGGAAACAGAATCAGCCCGGCGCCCCCAGCTTGCGCGCGGCGCGAAAACTCGATGATCTTTGCCGCATTGCCGGAGAAATCTCCGACCGTAGGATTAATCTGCCCCAGCGCAATCTTCACACCATTAGTGTAAAGCCGAGGCTAGCCGAGGCCAAGTTTGGTTTCGGGCTTTACCCTCGCCACGCGACTAAACCTTGGGCGGCACAGATCTCAGCGCCTCCGCCCCGGCCACTGCAGCCTTTGCCAGCGGGGCGCTGACCGGCTCGACCGCCTCCGGTTTCACACACAGGTCCAGGACTTCCGCGATGCTCTCAATTTCCCGCTGTTTCACGGTCACCCAAGTGTCAAACGTAGTTTTTCCCCGCGCCATTCCATCCAGGTTACGGCTGACCCGTGCCATATAACGTGCCTTGACCCTTTCCAGCTCTTCCTGAATCTGAACATTTTCTTCCGCCTTGCGCGCCCACTCTGCCTCAGCCTGCCTCTTCTGTTCGGCCTCGTAACTTTCCAGTGCCTCCTGCCGAGCCTTGGCGTCGCGCTGCACCTGCTCGATCGAAATACCGGCCGCATCCAGAGCCATCAGCACCGCAGCCCGCCTCATCTCTTTCGACAGCCCGCCAATGTGACCGCTGTTCAGCATTTCGACCACTTTGTGAATGCTATATCCCTTCTGCGCATTCATGATCCCAGCCGCGCGGTAAACTTCTTCCATCGGCAACAGCTCGACTTGCAAGCTGGCGTTGCCCTCCGGTTCGCACTCCCCCGCAACCTTATTCGCTGATGCAGTTACTTCGGGCATGAGATTCTCCGTTTCGCTCGTTCCGTCCCCGGTTCCGTTGTTGCCTGCGCTCGCAATCAATCCCTCCCGCCTCTTTTGCCAGGGTGCCAGTTCGAGCCATTTGCGTGCCATAGATTTCCTCTCCTTCGGAACTTCCCTACCTTTCGCTCGCGGAGTTGGTCGCACTCCAGTTCGTCGAACCCTCCTCAACTCTTCGGCCCGCGAGAGCCCAAGGCGATCACGATTCACTATTTCGCGACCAATTTCTATGTCCTTTTGGCCACCGCTCCCGCGGGAAAACATAACCGCAGCCCGGTTCTCCATGGGCGCGACAGCCTCGGTCTCCACCGCCCGCCTGACTGCTGGCACTTTCCTAACCGTATCCTCTCGCGCCTCCGGCGAGCTCGGCACGTTGGTCTGCCCCTTGCTCGGCTCTTTGGTCTGCGCCCCAACGGCAGCAACTGGACTTTCTATGCTCTTCCCCTCTGTCTGGATCGTCTCGTCCGCGCGCCCACCCTGGCCGGCCAACAGACTTTCTGGACGGTCTCGCTGAATGCCCACAACGTAATCCCAGTCCTCACGGCGGCAATACCTGACAGCCCCGGTGAACTGCTCGAAGCGCCACTGAATCCTTACTCTCGCTCCCACCTCAATCGGCTTTTTCACCCGTATGCAGGCCCCGCTCAGTGACTTGTCTTCCATCCGCGCGGGAACACTTCGCAAATTTCCACCTAAGTCTTCCCAAGACACTTCCACCTGGATCATCACGGCGATCCGTGCTTCGCGCACAGCTGTACTCATGCAAAATCTATCGGCAATAAATAAAATCAGTTCACAATCGCGCAGAATCCTAAATTGATTCTTAATGCCGGAATTTTCCCGTTCTGGATTGCATCGCCGGCCGAGTCTGCCAGGTATTAATTTTCTCCCGCCGGAAACACCGTGTGCTTCGGCGCGGGCTCGGCCGCATCGCCCTTCTGGTCGCGCCACAGAACTTTATTCAGGCGCGCCGCCCCCGCCGCGTCGGGCCGCGAGAAATCCATCTTCGCCGATTCGCTCGCGCCTGGAGCGTCCCGCTTGTTGGTCTCGTAGATTAGACCGTTCTTGAGATTACGGTAGTCCGCCTGGAACGCGGCCTGGCTGCCTGCGCCCGAAAACATCGGTCCCATCGCGGGGGCATACGCGTCGTTCTGGTTCATGGGAGGCAAGCCCAGCAGCATCTCCATGGTGTGAATCAGGTTTACCGTGGTGTAGAAGCGGTGGTCAACGTAGGGTTCGGCCGCCGTGCCCGGCGAATACTTGCTGACTACGAAGGCAGTGGAGCGGTGGGCATCCACGTGGTCGGCGCCGTTTTGCGCGTCGTCCTCTAGAATAAATATCGCCGTGTCATCCCAGTACGGGCTATGCGATACCGCGTCCACCACGCGCCCCAGCGCCAGATCGTTGTCGGCCACCGACGCAGCCGGCCGCGGCTTAGCGGGACGCGTACCGCCCGTGTGATCGTCCGGCAGATAGAGCAGGACGAACGCCGGCAATTGAAACTCCGGCCCCTCATCTGCCACGCGTGCGCGCGCGTACGCCGCGAATTCATTCAGAAATTCATCCGCGCGCAGCTGGTCAGGATAGTCCGTGTTGAAATCCGGATACAGCGGATCGAAATGATCTCGCAGCACCGCCTTCGTAGGCTTGACCAACTTGAACAGTGGCACCGCCCATGGCCACGGACTCGGCGCTCCATGCGGATCGCCCACGTTGGGCGCCAAAGCCTCTCCCTTTTGCACTTCCGTCTGCGGGCAAGCAGCCTCCTGCGCCGACGGAGTTCCCTGCTTCGGTGACGCAGCTTTGCGGATTTTATTGCACCACTCCGCGTTCACATACTCGCCATAATCGCGATAACTCAGCCCGTTCCGCGCCACGTTATCCCAAAGAAATCCGGTAGAGGGATCGTCGATATCCGCCTCGTTATGATCCAGCGGATACTCATCGGCCACCGTACCCTGGAAATCATACGTTCGCTCCTTGCCACGGTAGGCGATCTGCCAGGTCTTTTCGTTGTAATCGCTGGTGATGGCCGCGGTCGACCAAAGATGTCCGTCGCCGGAAACTTCTCCGCTGTCGTAAAAGTTATCGAGCACGCCGAACTGCAGGGCGAGTTTGTGCTCGTTGGGTGTGAAGTCGGCGCCATACATCGTCAACGCCGGGTCACCGTCACCCGCCTTCAGATCACCAAGAATTTGATCGTAAGTGCGATTCTCTTTGATGACGTAAATCACGTGCTTAATCGGATTCTTCCCTCCGGCAAACTGAATCGTTCCGGGATCGTTATGCAGCAAATTATCGTTCTCAACCGTCCGCGTAAGTTGATCGAGTTTGCCCAGCGTGGAAGGAATATTCAGCCGTGCGATCGACCCCCGCAGCAGCGTCGGAATATAAGGATGGTCGTGATGTTTCATCTCCCACCCAGTTTTTCCCATACCCTTGTTCGGTCCCGTGCCTTGGCCCTTGGCGGTCGCAATGAGCAGATCGTTGCCATGAACGGCGAGCGCGCTGGGATACCAATCGGTAGGAATGAAGCCGAGAGCAGGCCAGCTAGCGGTGTCACTTGTCGGGCCATTCGCGATCAGACTCGACGTATCGAGAACTGCGACCGCATTGGTGGAGGCGTCGGCCACGAACAGACGCTTCCCGTCCGCAGACTGTGCCAACGCGCTGGGATAAGTTCCGGCAAACTTTTGGTTCCGAATCGTGGTGTCCAGTAGAGCGAACATGCGAGCGTTTTCAGTCGATACAACAGCGACCGCATCAACATTCGACAAAGCCACATAGAGTAGCTTCTCATCCGGACTGAGGAGCATCGCCGTCGGATGCGATCCCGGAGCAATGGGATCGTCAGGCTCTTTCAACTTAATCCAGCGCACAACCTTCCCATTCGTCAGGTCCAACTCCGCCACCCGCGATGCATTCCACAAACTGCACCACCCCCGCCGTCCATCGCGCGTAGCCACACAAGTGTACGGAAACGACGATGGCACCAGATCGTTCGTGCTCAAATCGAAGCGCTGCAAAACCTTCCCACTGGCCACATCCAGCAGCACCACGTTGTCGGAAAGATTATTCGCCACCAGCAGTTGATCGTGTCCACCACCAGAAACCACCGCCAGCCCTGCCGGATAAGGAATCGCGGTCCCCGCCGGAGTCTTCTGCAAAGCGATCCCAACCTTTTTCCCCGCGGCGAGCGCTTGTGGTTCGATAGCAATGAAGCGGTCAGGCGCGAGCTTGCCCCGGGTGAAGCTGTAAACTGCGATTCCGTTGCCGGTATCTCCGGCCTTCTGTCCGGTCGGATCAGTGATCGAACCCACCGAAGCGTAAAGATGTTTCCCATCGGAACCAAAAACCAGCCCAAGAAAGTAACTCTGATGCACGTCCTCGCCGAATCGCTTGTCGGGATAATCAGTCAGCTGATTCGTCTTCAGATCGAGCACTGCAATCGACTGCATCGCCAGAGTCTCTTGCGTCCCATACCCATCATTGAGCAGCGCCGCGTAGCGCCCATCCGGACTGATCGCGATCGTGGCGGGAAAACTGTTCGTACTGCCAATGCGGCCCGGCGCAGGCGTAGTCAAAGTCTTGCTGGTAGGCAGCGAGATCGATGAGCCGTCGGGCTTGGATTCCTGCGCGGCGGCAATCTGAAAAGCGAGAAATGCGATCACGAAAACGACGCGAGAGAATCGGGTCACGGGGCCTCCGCAATTCTTGATCTGCGACAAAACAGAAAGATGAGCGTAATCCAGCCAGGAACCTGCGGTCAAAAGAGATGAGAACCGGGTAGTGGTCCAGTTTGGTTGTCATTCCGAACAAGCGTTCTTTGCGCCGTGAGGAATCTGGGCGAGCCGCGCGGTGCGGCGCGTTTTTTGCGACGCAATAATCGCGCGCTTGGCTCGCTTCCTTATCAAACTGCACCACTACCGAGAACCGCTCACGACAACTCGGAACGGAACGCCGGGCTCTTTCAGGAAAACAGTCTTTCCATGATCGCGTCGATGTGCAGCTGCGCGCAGTCGATAAACGGAAACGTGGTATTCGATGGGTTGAAAAGCAGAGCCAGATCCGTGCCCGCAAATACAATCGCTTCCAGTCCTTCGCGTTGAATCAGGGCGTGCGCCAGAGAAGTTAAGGCCTGATGCTCTTCTTTCGCGCCCTCGCCCCTCGCAGCGGTTCGCAAGTACGCCTCGTGGATCTGGTCCACTTCCTTCGGATGTGGCCGGATAGTATTTTCCCCTTGCAGCGTGCCGAACAAGTCCGTTTCGATGACAAACCGGGTTCCAAACAGAGCGATACGCTTCCCGAAAATCGATTCGCGGGCTGCCTGCAATAGATCTACCAACGGCAGCGGCGATTTCGCAGCCAGCTCTCCGAAACAGAGATGAGGAGTCACTGCCGTAACGGCTGCCAAATCTGCTCCGCCATCCTTCAGTTGGGCGATGAGCTTGACTAGATAATCTGTCAAATCCCCTAACTGTTTAGCCTGCACATGGCCAAGCACTTTGTGCATATCCGCATGCACCATCAAAAGCCGAAGCTGTCTATGGCGCTGCTCATGGGCCTTGGCTAGAGCCCGGTAATAATGCACCGTCGCTCCCACCCCGAGGCCTCCGATCAATCCTAGGCAAGGGCTCTCAGCCTTGCTCAATGCCAGATCCATCGATCTCCCCGAGCCGAACATCCCCTGTTGCTTGTGTAGATTAAATCCCCGACGCCCGCGACGTACCCTCGTGCCCGGGCGTGGGCTCGGGATGCTCCTCCACACCAACATTGTGCCGCACGTCCGCCCCCTGCACCCAGAAGATGACGTCCTCGGCGATGTTGGTGGCGTGGTCGGCCACGCGCTCCAGGTTTCGCGCGATCAGCAGAGCGTCAAGCGCCTGCCGCACCACGTCAGGACGCTGGTTCATCGTCTTCACCAGTTGGATGAAGGCATCGTCCTTCATGCGGTCCACCACGTTATCCATTTCGAGCACGGCCTGAGCCAGCTCAACCTTGCCTTCAATGAACGACTCCAACGCCCGCCGCACCATGGCGCTGACCGCCGCGCCCATACGCGCGATGTCCACCGGCAAGTCAACGCTGGGCAGGTCCATCATGTCCATCACGCGCTCGGCAATGTTCACTGCCTGGTCGCCGACGCGTTCCAGATCGGAATTAATTTTGGTCACGGCGAGGATGAACCGCAGATCCACTGCCATGGGTTGCTGCATCGCCAGTAAGTCGAAGGCGGCTTCGTCGATCTCCCGTTCGGAAGTGTTGATCAGGCTCTCGCCTTCGAGAACCATCTGGCAACGGGTAAGATCGTGGTCAATGTAGGCCTGTCGGGCGCGATCCACCGCCTGTTCCGCCAGCCCACCCATGCGGAGCAACTTCTGCCGTAGATCGTCCAGCCCCTGCTGAAAGCGCGTGCGCATTATCCGAACCTTCCTTATCCAAATCTGCCTGTGATGTAATCTTCCGTCCGCTTGTGGGCCGGTTTGGTAAAGATCTTTTCCGTCTTATCGAACTCAATCATCTTACCCAGCAGGAAGAACCCGGTGAATTCGGCGACGCGCGCCGCCTGCTGCATGTTGTGCGTCACGATTACGATGGTATACCGCTCTTTAAGCTGAAAGATCAACTCCTCGATCTTGCCGGTGGAGATGGGATCGAGCGCCGAGCAGGGCTCGTCCATCAGCAGAACCTCGGGTTCGACCGCCAGAGCCCGCGCGATGCAGAGCCGCTGCTGTTGCCCTCCCGAAAGGCTTGCGCCGGATTTCTTGTGAACCTGATCCTTTACTTCCTCCCACAATGCGGACGCTTCCAGCGATCTTTCTACAATTTCGTCCAGCTTGCGGCGGTCGCTAAAACCGTTCAGCTTCAAGCCGGAAGCAACGTTATCGTAAATCGACATCGTGGGGAAGGGATTCGCTTTTTGAAAAACCATTCCCACCCGCCGCCGCAACTGCGTGGCCGAAGTCCCATTGTAGGCATCGATTTCGCCGATCCGGACGCTGCCCGTCACCCTCGCCTCGGGGATGGTCTCATGCATGCGGTTCAGGCACCGAATGAATGTCGACTTGCCGCAGCCCGAGGGTCCAATCAGCGCCGTGGCATGGTTGGCCGCCACCGCCAATTGAATGTCGTATAACGCCTGAGTCTTGCCATACCATGCGTTAAGATTTTCGACCTGGATGCCTACGCCCATAGACTATGCGGCTCCGAAGGTGCCACGGCGTACGGCGAAGCGCACCGCCGCGACCGCGGTAACGATGAGAACGATAAGCACCAGCGCTCCCGCCCACGCCTGCCGGTGCCATTCGTCGTAAGGAGAAATGGCGTAGTTGAATATCTGCAGCGGCAACGCCGCCGTGGGCTGATCTACACGCAGATTCCAGAATTGATTTCCGAATGCCGTAAACAGCAGCGGTGCGGTTTCGCCCGCGACCCGGGCAAAGGCGAGCATGATTCCGGTAAGCACGCCCGAAGTCGCCGTGCGCAGCGTGATCGAGAGCGTCGTCCGCCAGCGCGGAATGCCCAGCCCGTAAGCCGCCTCCCGCAAGGCCCGCGGCACCAGCAGAAGCATTTCTTCCGTCGTACGCGTAATCGTCGGAATCATCATGATGGCCAGCGCTACTCCCCCAGCCAAAGCCGAGAAATGTTTCTGATAGAGAACAACGATAGAGTACGCCACGATGCCGATCACGATCGAAGGCACTCCGTTCAGCACGTCGGCCGTGAAGCGAATCACATCGCCGAGGCGGTTGTGGCCATACTCCGCCAGGTAGATGCCGGCGCCCACTCCCAAGGGAACTCCCAAAATACTGGCCAGCGCCAGAATAAACACCGAGCCCACGATCGCATTCGCCATCCCTCCGCCCGCTTCACCCACAGGCTTCGGAGTTTGCGTTAGAAAAGCCCAGTTGATCGACCCGACTCCGCGATAAATGAGATAGGCAAATATCGCGAACAATGGCACCAGCACCAGCACGACCATCAGCACGGCCACTCCGGTCATAACATGGTCGGTGACCCGCCGCCGCAAAGCGATGGGCGGCACGGTGTGCAACGCCGAAGATTTTCCGGTCTCAGCCATTCGCCCTCGCAGGTTGCCCACGCGTAACTGTCCAAACCAGCAATCGAGCCAGGGCATTCACCACAATCGTGACCAGAAACAGCGCCAACCCAATCTCGATGAGAGCGGCTAGATTCAGATCCCCGGTGGCCTCACTGAACTCATTGGCCAGCACACTCGCCATGGTGTAACCCGGCGCAAACAGCGACTTCGCAATCTCCGGCCGGTTTCCTATCACCATGGTTACCGCCATCGTTTCTCCCAAGGCACGGCCCAGTCCCAGGATGATGCCGCCCATAATTCCCGCGCGTGCATTGCGCAGCACTCCCATTCGAATCATTTCCCATCGTGTAGCGCCCAGCGCCAGTGCGGCCTCCCGCTGATGCTGCGGCACCACCATCAGCACTTCCCGCGTGATCGACGAGATAATCGGAACGATCATGATCGCGAGGATAATTCCCGCCGCCAGCATGCTGATCCCGTAAGGCGGCCCCGTAAACAATCCCGTCCAGCCTAACGTTCGGGACAAAAACGGTTGAACATAGTTGCTGAGAATGGGCACCAGCACAAAAATCGCCCACAGTCCGTAGACCACGCTCGGAATGGCCGCCAGCAATTCCACGAAAAAAGATAGCGGCCCGCGCAGCGCCTTGGGGCACATTTCCGTGGTGAAGACCGCAACCCCAATCGACAAAGGCACGGCAATGAGCAGAGCTAACAGCGAAGAGACCAGAGTTCCGTAAATGAACGGCAACGCGCCGAATTGTTCATTCACAGGATCCCAGTCCCGTCCGGCAAAGAACTTGAATCCAAAAGCGTGCCAGGAAGGTCCGGAGCGCAACACCAGTTCGTAGACGATCAACGCCAGCGTTCCCAGCACGGCCAAACCGCACAGGAGCATGGCGAACTTAAAGATTTGGTCGCCGGTTTCGCCGCTTACCCGAAGAAAATGTGCAGCCGGCCTCCCCGCCGAAGAAATGTCGCTAACTTTCGTCGCTTCAACGGGTTGCGGAGAAGACATATCGGGCCGAGGTCGGGCGGGTAAAGCCATTCCGCTTCACCCTAGCAGAATCCTGTTAACAGGATGTTAAAATGACCAAGCTTTTCGAGATTGCCTTTTCGCAGATAAGCCTGTATTTTCTTCTACCAATTCGTTCTATCTATGTCCATCGATCCAAAGCGCAGCCGCGCGGTTTTTCAGAAGCTCGAACGGGACCTGATCAAGCTCTCTTCGAAGCCTCAGGCAGAAAGTGTGCACCGCTTCCGCACCGGTACGCGCCGCCTCCAGATACTGCTCGGCGAACTTTCTCCCAAGCTCGACCGCAATGAGAAAAAGCTTCTGAAACTATTGGGTCGAATCCGCAAGCGTGCCGGAAAAGTGCGCGATCTCGACGTTCAATCCGCGGCGCTGCGCAGCTTGAAAGTTCCCCGGGAACCCCGGCGCAAGACCCAACTCGTCAATCACTTGATCGAACTCCGCGGCCAGCAGGAAAAGAAACTCCGCAAGGCGGTCGACGGAACTACCGTCCGCGAGATTCGCAAGCGCCTGAAGCGCGCCACCAGGCGCTTCAATCCGCAAGCCAGCCGCGATCCTTTGGCGGTCGCCCGGGCAATGCTCGAACGCCTTAACCGCGCTGCCGAGCCGCTCACCGAAGCGCTGCTCCACCAATACCGCATCCTCAGCAAACGGGCTCGCTACGCCGCGGAGTTTGCCAGCCCGTCGCCCAAAACCGAGCAGTTCATCGCCGAACTCAAGCGCATACAGGACGCCTCAGGCGACTGGCATGATTGGCTCACCCTCACCCAAACCGCCAACCAGCATCTCGGCGACATGCGCGAGTCGCCCCTGGTGGCCGAACTCCACAATGTAACCGGAGCGAAATTTCGGCATGCTGTCGCGGTCCTCTCTCAGATGCGAGGCCAGCGAGAAACGGAATCCCATCACGCTGCCAGGCCTTCGGTTCCAGCCCCAGTGGACGCAAGCCGCAAGACGGCATCGGCGGCCTGATCGCCTGGAGTTTCGCCAGTCACTTCTTTTCGCCATCCTTACCTTCCTCGTGATCGTAATCACGTACATCCTTGGCCCAAGTCACGGCGTCCAATTGCCACTCTCGGTTAAATTCATCATGGGGGCGTTTATGCAGGACTCCATGACCTTCCGGGCTTTAACCAGTCAATCTCACTGTCAGCTGTGTTCGGTCAGTCCTGCTGTGTTGGAATTCGATATCCTAACCGACCAGGAACATTCGCGACAGCATGGGTTGTGTTGTGCGAGATGCGCCTGTAACGTTCTGCAAGCTCTCGCCGGAGTCCACCCGCAATCTGCTAAAGAAGAGATCCCGAAAAAAAATTGACCGTCGAAGTCAATCGCCAATCGAATAAAGTTCCTCTCTCTGTGTAACCCTGTGTCCCCTGTGTTAAAGGTTTTAGAGATTTTGTATATTCGAGCTCTGATGACTCACCGCCATTCGGCATGTAAACTGTTTTCCTTGCCTCATGCCGACCTTTGCCGCGGTTGATATCGGTTCCAATTCCGTTCGCCTGAAGATCGCGCGCCTCACGCGTGGCCATCTTCGCCCCATCCACGAGGACCGCGAGGTCACTCGTCTGGGTGAAGGCGTCTTCCGCTCTGGCTTTCTCACTCCCGAGTCGATGGCCGAAACCGTCAAAGTTTTGCGCCGCTTCCACCGGGCCACACAACAGGTCGTCACCGACCCCGTCCGAGTAGTCGCCACCAGCGCCCTGCGCGACGCTCGCAACTCGCAAGCTTTTCTCGAGTGGGTACGCTCCGCCACCGGCTGGACGGTCGAAATCATCTCCGGCCTGGAAGAAGCACGTCTGATTCACCTGGGCCTCGTCTCTAACCTTCGTGCCGACAGTTCGCCCGCCTTAATGATGGATCTGGGCGGCGGAAGCTGCGAACTTACCGTCTCCGCACGCGGTCACATCCGTGAAACTGTGAGCCTTCCCTTAGGCGCGGTCCGTCTTACCGGCGAATTCCTGCGTCACGATCCGCCGCGCAAGGGCGAACTTAAACGCCTGCAGGGATTCATCGCTCGCGAAGTCAACCGCATCGCTTCACGCGTCGTAGCCGCAAAAGTTAAAAACGTGATTGCCACCTCCGGAACCGCCGACGCCCTCGCCACCGCTGCCAGCAATCTGCGCAAGAATGGTAGCCGCCAGCGCCTGGTCGTCTCCCGCGCCGAGATGACGCGACTCGCTAAGCGCCTGGCTCGCCTGCCTGTGGAGGAGCGGCGAAAGATCGAAGGCATCGGCCTGCGGCGCGCGGAAATCGTCGTTGCCGGAGCCATGGTCTATCACGAATTGCTGGACCGCCTCCATCTAAAAGGTTTCCGCTATTCGCCGTTAGGCCTGCGCGATGGCCTGTTGGCGCAGATGGCGGCCGAGCACGACCGCAGCACGCGCTCGGGAAGACAGATCGAATCGGAGCGCTGGGAATCCATCACTAAAGCCGTGGCTCACTACGGCGTCGACATGAAGCATGCTCTCGATGTGCGCGAATCCGCCATGTTCTTGTTCTCGGCCCTGCGGTCGGTGCATGGCCTGGCGCCGGAATTCCGCGAATGGCTCTCCGCCGCCGCCATGCTTTACGAGGTAGGAGACTACGTCAACCGCAACGGCCATCACCGCCACACCTATTACATCATTTCGAACTCGGAGATCCTCGGCTACACGCCCCAGCAGCGCCGTTTAATCGCGGCCATTGCCCGCTATTTAGGAAAGTCGCGCCCCGCCTTGGACGAAGCTCCGATCAAAGCTCTCGATCCCGCCGACCGCCCCGGAGTCCAGAAGGCGATCATGCTTCTCCGCCTTGCGCGCGCCTTGAATCTCGGCCGCAGCCGGGCTGTTCAGAGAGTTCGGGTAACCCATCGTGCCGCACAGGTACACCTTACTCTGCTGCCCCGCCGGCGTATGGGAGTGGATTTAGAACTCTGGGCGATCGAGAAGGACGCCCCTTATTTCCGCGAAGTGTTCGGCCGCGAACTCTCCACCGCGGCCGTGTAAAGCGTGCGCAGCGCCTTCGGCGTCAAACACCACTGCAGCGTTCCTGAACTCCGGCGCATGTCGACTCGTGCCACCGCACCCTTCTTCAATTCCACCGACGCCTCACATCCGGATTCGCTGATCACGGTCCCGAGAAACTGGCTGAGATTAGGGTTATGTCCCACCACCATAATCGATTCCTGCCTCGCATACTTTTCCAGCAACTTGCGAAAATCCGCAAAGCTCGCCCCCGGACGCAGTCCCGGATCGATCTGCAGCTTGCCTTCATAGCTCATCTCATTCCCCACCAGCGAAGCGGTCTGCGTGCAGCGCTTCAACGGGCTGGAAATAATCACGTCCACCTGCGCCTCGATTGCGGCCAGCGCACGGCCCACATACCCGCACTGCTCGATGCCTTCCTTATCCAGCGCGCGCTTCTCATCCTTCTTCGGATTTACGAAGGGTTCCCCGGCGCTGGCATGACGCAGAAAATAAATAATCATGGCGAATTATCTCTCCCTTCCCACCGGAGCCCGGCGCTTCCTCGCCGGAACCGGCGACGGAGCGGAGTTCAACTGCTTGCCCTCCGCCACGCTGATCAAATAATCCTGGGCGCTGAATGCCGCCGCGCCCGTCGGCGCCTTACGATTCCGTTTCCCATGCAGCGGCTGCCACGCCCGGATGTAAGTCGCGTCCCGCAGCAGAATTCGCGCCTTCCGATTATCCGCCAGGTAGGAATCGAGAATTTCGCGCCGCACCCGCTCACGCTGGAATTCATCCCGCAGGGGCACCAGCACTTCCACTCGCTCGTAAAGATTGCGCGGCATCCAGTCCGCGCTGCCAATGTAAACTTCTTCCTCGCCCGCATTGCCGAAGTAATAAATCCTGCTGTGTTCCAGAAATCGCCCGACAATACTGCGTACCTTGATGCGATCGCTGAGTCCGCGCACTCCCGGCCGCAAGGCGCAAATCCCGCGCACAATCAAATCAATTTCCGCTCCCGCCTGCGAAGCCCGGTACAACGCATGGATCACGTTCTTGTCGAGCAGCGCATTCATCTTGGCGATGATCCGTCCCGGCCGTCCCTGGCGCGCGTGCTCCGCCTCGCGATCGATCAGAGCAATCGTCTTCTCCGCCAGATCGAGCGGCGCCACCAGCAGCGGTTCATAACTGGGATTCTCCGCATACGCCGTCAGAAAACTGAAAACGTCGTGTACCGCCCGCGTAATCTCCGGATTCGCCGTGAACAAACTCAGGTCCGTATAGATCCGCGCCGTGGTGGCGTTGTAATTTCCCGTTCCAATGTGCGCATAACTTCGCACTCCATCCGGATCGCGCCGCACCAGCAGCGACAACTTGCAATGCGTCTTCAGGCCAACCAGCCCGTGGAACACCTGCACTCCCGCGTCTTCCAGATCGCGCGCCCAGCGGATGTTGTGCGCTTCGTCGAACCGCGCCTTCAACTCCACCACCGCCGTCACTTCTTTCCGCGACGCCGCATCGATCAGCGAAGGAACGATCAACGAGTGCTCGTTGGTGCGGTAAAGCGTTTGCTTGATCGATAGCACGTGCTCATCTTCTGCCGCCGATTCAATGAACGAAACCACGGCATCATACGAATCGTAAGGATGGTGCAACAGAATATCGTGCCGCCGCAGTTCCTCGAAAAGATTTTGAGATTTCGCCGTGAGCCGCAACTCCCGCGGCGCAAACGGACGGTACTTCAGATCCGGGCGCGCCGTCTGCTCGTAAACATTAAACAGCCGCGAAAGGTTCACCGGACCGTTCACCGGAAACACCTGCCAGGGATCGAGCTCAAACACGGTTCGCAGCCGCTCGATCATTTCCGGATCGGCGTCGGCCTCGATTTCCATGCGCACCGCATCGCCCTTGCGGCGATTGTGCAACTCCGCGCGCACCGATTCCAGAAGATTCCGCGCCTCTTCTTCCTGCAGATAAAGATTGCTGTTTCGGGTCACGCGAAACGGCGCCGCCGCAACAATATCGTACCCGTGATACATCTTCTGCGCGTGATGCGCCACCAGGTCCGCCAGGAAGATAAAGTCCGTCGTGTTCTCCGACGGAAGTCTTACCAGGCGTGGCAAACTGCGCGGCACCGAGACCACTCCCGTGTAAGTCAGCGCCGAGCGCCGCCGCCGCCTTAAAAGCAACCCCAGGCACAGCGCTTTATTGATCACCCGGGGAAAGGGATGCGCGGGATCGACCGTCACCGGCGTAAGCAGCGGATCCAGTTCCTTCTCGCAATACTCGTCCACGAACCGCCGCGCCTCGGCGTGCAATTCGTGCATCCCGAGCACCCGAATCCCGCGCTCCGCCAGCGCCGGTCGCAATGTGTTCCAGCAGTCGTACTGCTCATCCACGAACTTATGCGTGAGCCGCGCCAGAACGTCGCGCTTCTCAGTCAGGGTCAAACCGTCAGGCCCGGCCTCGTTATAGCCGTCCTCAATCTGCTGCACCATGGCCGCCAGGCGAATCTCGAAGAATTCGTCCAGATTGCTGGCTGAGATGGCGAGGAACTTCAGCCGCTCCAGCAACGGATTGCCCGCATCCTCGGCTTCCTCGAGCACACGCCCGTTGAATGCCAGCCACGAGGTATCGCGGTTGAGATAGTACTCAGGATTTTCCAGCGAAAGGCGAGCCATGGGAAGAGTATTACGATTCCTGCAATTTTCTTTTGACTGGGTTCTGCAACCGCTTCACGCCGGGCTACACAGTTTGCTGAAAAACTTAGATTCGTATCAGTGCATCGCTTCAGCAATGCAGCCAGCACCGAACAATCAGTGCGGCTTCAGCCGCTGCCAAACGCAATCCTAAGAAATAATAAGTTCTTCGGCAAACTGTATAACCACCCAACCAGTATAAAACAAGCCCGCCCAGAGGCACAGCACGATGAATCAAGGCATGCAAGGGGGCCATTCGAGGCTGTCACGAAACTCAATGCCACGCACTGACGGTGGGACAAAACCGATCTCAGCCACGAAGTGGCGACATGGGAAAGCCCGGCACGGCAGTGCCGGGAGGTCGGAAGTGGAGCAAACCGAGTCCGCTTCAGCGGACGGCACGAGTTTCGTAACAGCCTCATTCGGCGTCCCCTCAGAAAGGGCTTGGCAAAAAAAGCTCCGGAGTCGAAGATCGAGCCTTCCTTGCTTTGGGCGGCATACCGGTTTGTGCCACCACGCGTCGACAGAACTACCTGACTTGCTTGATCGCTTCTTTCTCTTTCTGGACAACGCCCTCCGGCAGCGGCGCATAGGAAAGCGCCGCCGTCATCCTTTGTCCATCCGTAACCATCCAGTTAAGAAAATCCGCCAGAATCTTGCCGTGCGCCGCGTCTTTCGACTGCGCAGGAATCAGCAGCCACGTGAAGCTCGAAATGGGATACGCATCCTTGCCCGGTGCATTCGTGATGGAGACACGAAAGTCCGCCGGCATCTCCGGCGCCGATGCCGCGGCCGCCGTCACGCTCTCCAGCGACGCTTTCACAAAGCTTCCGGCGGCGTTTTTCACGCTGCCGTAGGAAATGTTGTTTTGCACCGCGTAGACCAATTCCACGTATCCAATCGACCCCTGCAGCTGCCGGATCGATCCCGCCACCCCTTCGTTCCCTTTTCCACCCAGCCCGATCGGCCACTTCACCGAAGCGCCTTTGCCCACCTGGCTCTGCCATTCCGCACTGATCTTCGAAAGGTAATCTGTCCAGATGTAAGTCGTGCCGCTCCCATCGGAGCGATGCACCACAATGATGTCTCTGTCCGGTAGGTTCACTCCAGGATTCGCGCTAGTGATGGCTTTGTCGTTCCACTTTGTGATCTTTCCTAGAAAAATTCCGGCCAGCGCCTCGGGACTGAATTTCAGCTCCGCGCTCACTCCCGGAATGTTGTAGGCAGGAACGTCCGCGCCCAGAACTGTCGGCAGGTGGAGAATTTTCCCCTTCGCTTCCTTCAGCATCTCGTCAGTCATCGGACCGTCGCTGGCGCCAAAATCCACCGTGCCATTAATCACCTGGCGGATCCCACCCCCGCTGCCGATCGATTGGTAATTGATTTGAATGTCAGGATGCAGCTTATGGTATTCGCTGAACCACTTCGAGTAGATGGGATACGGAAACGTGGCCCCGGCGCCATTCAGCGTGGTCTGGGCCAGTGCCGGCAGGGCTAGTAGCGCGCACACCAGTAGTAAGGCAGTTCTTCGCATCGACGATTTCTCCTCGGATAGATATGCTTCGGTTCTAACGGCGCCGTGTTAAAGGACCGTTACAAACCAGTGAATTTATGATGAATGGGTCTCCGCAGGGACGGCCCCGCGACGGCTGCGCAATCAGACCATCAATGTGCACCCTGCAAGCGCGCAATCTCCCGCGGGAAAAGCGTATTCCCCGGAAACTGCACCCGCAAAGACGAAAGCAGTTCCAGCGCGCGCACCTTAGTCTTTATCCCGCACATACGCGATCGCCAGCAGAATGCGGGCAAATGGCGCCAGATAGTGCCCGTGCTGAGCGGTCAGCTGCAAATCAGCCATGCCACCCTTTTTGTCGCCGGGTAATCCGCCCATCTTCAGCAGCCAGCGCACCGGCGTCGACATGCTTCCAACGATGTACTTGCTGAATCCCGTCGCCACTTGCGCGTCGTAACACATTCGAACACACCGCCAGCAATTGCTGCGCCCAGAAGGAAGCCTCTTTGGTGTAGTGTTTAGGACGAAAACTTCATGAGCGATTCCCCCACTCCTTACGCCCCCGGATGGCCCGGCATCCCACCGCGCTGGACCTCAAGCGCCAAAACCGGCGCCGGCACCGCCTTGAACCAGCACAGCAAGGTCTGGTTCACCATCAGCCATGGCATTCTCAACGAAGTCTATTTCCCCCGCGTCGATCAAGCCTGCACCCGCGACCTCGGCTTCATCGTCACCAATGGACGCGATTTCTTTTCCGAAGAAAAACGCCACTGCACCTTCGAAAACAAACCCTTCGAACCCGGCATTCCCGCTTTTGAACTCGTCAATACCGAGATCGGCGGCCGCTACCGCATTCACAAAGAAATCCTCTCCGACCCTTACCGCAACGTGGTTCTGCAAAAGATCCGCTTCGAAACGCTGGTAGGTCAACTCTCCGACTATTGCCTCTACGCGCTGCTCTCGCCCCACCTCGCCAACTGCGGATACGGCAACACCGGCTGGATCGGCGATTACAAAGGCGTGCCCATGTTCCTCGCCGAGCACGATGGCGCAGCTCTCGCCCTGGCCTGTTCCGCTCCCTGGAAAAAAATGTCGGTCGGATTCGTCGGCGCCTCCGACGGATGGCAGGACCTATCCACTCACTTCCAAATGCAGTGGGAATATCAACGCGCTGAAAACGGCAACATCGCCTGCACGGGAGAGATCGACCTCGCCGCCTGCAACGGTGAATTCCTGCTGGCCCTGGGTTTCGGCTCGATCGTAACCGAGGCCGGACAGCAAGTCCGCTCCACTTTGTTCGAAGATTACAACGACCTTCGCCAGCACTATGTCTTCCACTGGAAGAACTGGCAGAATACATTGATCAAGCTCGATGAACCGCCGCGCCCGTACGATCTCTACCGTTCCTCCACCGCGGTCCTGCGCACTCACGAATCCAAGGATTTTCTCGGCGGCATCATCGCCAGCCTCTCCATCCCCTGGGGCTTCAGCAAAGGCGACGAAGACCTCGGCGGATATCACCTGATCTGGCCTCGCGATCTAGTCGAAACCGCCGGAGCACTGCTCGCCGCCGGCGCCGTCCCTGACGCCGTAAAAGTCCTCCGCTATCTCGAAGCCACACAGGAAGCCGCCGGCAACTGGGCGCAAAATCTCTGGCTCGACGGCCGCCCTTACTGGAGCGGCGTCCAGATGGACGAGACTGCCTTCCCCATCCTTCTGCTCGATCTTCTGCGCCGCGGCGCCGCCAAGGAACTCGGCAAACTTGAACGCTGGTGGCCGATGGCGCGCAAAGCCGCGTCTTTTATTCTGCGCAACGGCCCCGTCACCCAGCAGGATCGCTGGGAAGAAGATGGCGGTTATTCTCCCTTCACCCTCGCGGCGGAAATCTCCGCCCTGCTCGCCGCAGCCGACATCGCCGAACTCACCGGACACTCCGACGCCGCCTCCACTCTTCGCGACACCGCTGACGCCTGGAATGACAATATCGAGCGCTGGGTTTACGCCACCGGCGGCGACCTCGCTGAGCAAATCGGCGTCGAAGGCTACTACGTTCGCATCGCCCCACCGGACACCGATACCGCCGCCTCCCCCACGCAGGGTTTCGTCCCTATCAAGAACCGTCCTCCCGGCCAAAATATGGAGCGCGCCTTTCGCATCGTCAGCCCCGATTCGCTGGCTCTGGTGCGTTTCGGATTGCGCGCCCCCAACGATCCACGAATCCTGAATACGATTCGCGTTATCGATGCCCTGCTCCGCGTTCAACTCCCGCAGGGCCCGTGCTGGTACCGCTACAACGGCGATGGATACGGCGAACACAAAGACGGCTCCCCCTTCAACGGCACCGGCATCGGCCGCCCCTGGCCTCTGCTCGCCGGAGAACGCGCTCACTACGAGCTTGCCGCCGGACGCCCCCAGGACGCCGAGGCCTTATTAACCATGATGGAAAACTGCACCACCGGTCACAGCCGTTTGCTTCCCGAACAAGTCTGGGATGCCAACGATATTCCCGCCCTCGAACTCTTCCGCGGCAAACCCTCCGGCTCCGCCTGTCCCTTGGTGTGGGCCCACTCCGAATACATCAAGCTGCGCCGCTCCTTGCGTGATGGAACAATTTTCGACCAGCCTCCACAAACCGTTCAGCGATATTTAGTAGAGAAACTCACCCGCCAAATCTTCGGCTGGCGATTCAACAACAAAACCCGCTCCGTCCCACGTAACAAAAAGCTTCGCCTCGTTCTACTCACCCCCGCCCTCGTGCACTGGAGTATCGACAATTGGAAAACTTCGCAGGACACCAACACTCGCGACACCGGCCTCGGCACCTATATTCTCGACCTGCCCACCGCGTCACTGCCAGAAGGCGCCCAGGTCGTGTTCACTTTCTATTGGCCCCTTGAAAATCGTTGGGAAGGCACAGACTACAGCGTGGCTGTGGAATAGCAGAGGTCTGATCGTATGGATTTTGCTCGTGTGGGACGGACACTCTTGTCCGTCTGCCTTTGACTTTGATGTTGATCTTGACTCGGAACAACCGTCCACAATTTGGGACAAGACGGAGGGGGTTACGCGTCCCCCACATTCGAATAAATAATTTCCACCACCGTGCAATCATCATTCAACGGATTCCCCGCACAGAACTCCGTCACCGCCGAAAAAATTCCTTCCAGCGTCGGGGCCTTGGCCGCGGCTGCCTCCAGCCTGAAGTCCTCAAAGAAATCGCCCATGGAATTCTCCGCTTCGGTCACACCATCGGTCACCAGAATAAAACGGTCCCCCGAGTTGAGCTGGCAGCGCGCGCTCTCAAACGTTGCATCCGCCAGCAAGCCCACCGGCACATTGCCGTGCGGCGGCCGCATCACTTCCCCGCCGCAAACCAGCAGTGGCTGCACGTGCCCGCAGTTCACATATTCCAGATCGCCGTCCCGCCGCAGCCGCGCCAGCAACACCGTCGCATATTTTTCTCCCACCAGCTTTTCGGTAAAAAAGCGGTTTACCGCGCTCACCACTTCCAGCAACGGCATACCCGAACTCAGATGCGAATAAATCATTCCCTGCAAAGTGGAAGCCAGCAGCGCCGCTGAAACGCCCTTACCACTCACATCCGCCAGCACCACCGCAAGCCCCTCTTTCGTATTGACGGCATCGAAAAAGTCTCCGCCAATTTCCTTACAAGAAAGATTCTTCCCCCGAAGTTTCGCAAATGGCACTTCCGGAATCTTTACCTGCATCAGCCGCTGCTGGATGCTCGCCGCAATCGTCAACTCCTGCTGATACCGTCGCGACTCTTCCTCGGCCTGCACCAGCCGTGCATTCTCGATCAGCGACGCAGCTTCTGTCGCGATGGCCCGCAGAATGTCATGGCCCACTCCAGAAAACTCGCGCGACGCAAACCGCGAGTCCACGTACAAAACTCCCGTCACCTCCGAAGCCGCATTCGGCGCGGGCGTCGCCTGCTCGCGCGTGGCCTGCACCTGCCGCTTGCGCAGCGGCATACAGATCACCGTCCGCAGATCGTAGGCCACAATACTTTGCCGCCCCGCCAGATCAGCCGAACTCCCCGTATCGGTCAGCAAGAATTCCGAGTTCGAGCGCAATGACTCATCCAGCGCGGAATGCGAAATCGTCTTGTCGTCCAGCAGCGACTCGCCTTTATTGTTCCGCCCCGCCGCCAGCCGCAGCTTGCCTTCGTCATCTTTCAGAAAAACATAGCCCCGCTCGGCCCGCGTCAGGCGCAGCGTGACCTCCAGCATCGTCATCAGGATTTCGTCGAGCACTCCCGCCGTGTTCAACTTGCGCGCCGCTTCCAGAAATAACGTCAACTTTTCCAGGTCGCTCGCTTCCTGCGAAATCTGTATCCCGGAAATCTGGCTTAAAAAGTCGCGTGCCGTATTCGACGTCCCATGCGCCGGATTGAAAATCGCGTACGTCGAATCCCGCGCCCCGAATTCCAGCCGGTCATTGCGCTCCAGTTTCTGCCGCTGCACCCGTTCCCCGTTGACGAACGTCCCGTGCTTGCTCCCCTGATCGACTAGAAAAAATCCCTCTTCTTCCAGCACGATCAGCGCATGGTCGCGCGATACCCGCGGATCGGCAATCACCAGATCCTTATCCACCTTGCGCCCCACGCTGAACGGAGTTCGGTTGAGCACAATATTCTTCTGCTCGTTCCCCTGCACCAGCACCAGCGCCGGGAACACTCCCGAACCCGAAGACTGCGGCCGCCCTATCGCGTTTAAGACCATGAGATTTCGCGCAAACTAAACTGAAGGGGGTGCCCCACCCTTGTCGCGCCTTTTGCGGCAGGGTGGGGATTTACCCAAAAACCAAACTTCGACAAGAATGCCGATAAGAATAATGACAGGAATCATGCCCCGGCGGGAAGAGCTTTCGAAGTGCCTTCGCAGAAGAGCCTTCTATATCGAACCACGTAGCGCTTCCGGCGAACCTTCGATAGACTGCGGCGTGCTCCCCTCGTACCCAACTCCCAGGACGTTCCTCTCTCGCACAAAAACCTTCGCGCTGCTTGTCCTCCTATGCGCCGTGGCTGCATTGGTTGGCCTGCGCTTCTCGGAGTCACTGCAGGGCACCGACTTCCCGGACTTCTATTGCGCCGCGCGCATGCTGGCTCAGGGCCAAGGTCACCAGCTCTACAACGCTGACATCCAGCATCAATATCAGGCACGCTATGCCGGACGAGTCGGCACTCTCTACATTCACCCGCCTTTTGAAGCCCTGCTTTACCTCGCGGTGGCGTGGCTGCCAATGCGGCGCGCTTATCTGCTGTGGTCTTTCTTAAACTTGGCGTTTATGGCCATAGCTGCGCGCCGCCTGACAAACCAGGTCCTTCCCACTTGGAATTGGCGCTACTTGGTCGCAGCCTCTCTCACCTTCGTCCCGCTGTTGCTCTGTTGCATCCAGGGTCAGGATTCATTGCTGCTTTTGTTGCTGGTTGTTCTCGCTTTCACTGACCTGCGACAAGGCCGCGCGTTTGTCGCTGGTTTTTGGCTCGGCCTCGGACTCTTTAAGTTTCAGCTCATCCTGCCGATTGTGCTGGTCCTCGTCTTGACCCAAAGCAAACCAGCCAGAAACCCGCTGGTGAAAGCTTTTATCTTGGTTGCGCTCGCGCTGGCGGCCCTCTCGGCAGTGATTTGCGGATGGTCTGTCTTCACCGTCTACCCAAATTTCCTGGCGCATCTTCAGCAGCAACCATTCGCCGGAATCGTACCCTCGGCCATGGCCAACTTCCGCGGATTCACTTATTTCTTCCTTCACCAATCGCCTGGGGCCGTCACTGCCCTGTTGATGCTCTCTGCAGCCGCTCTCATCAAGACTCTGACCGACTGGAAACGCGCGCGGCTCCGCTCGCAACCAAGCTCCGCAACATCACACCACGAATTCGATCTCGCCTTCGCAAGCACAATATTGTTTGCACTTCTGATCAGCTATCACCTCAATCCGCACGATCTCAGCCTGTCGTTGTTGCCCATTTCTTTGCTGCTGCACCACAATCTTGGACGAAAACCTCGCCTCGCGCGTGCCGCGAAATGGATCACGCTGGCCTCTCTCGGAATTCTATTTCTGCCTCCGCTCCATCTGTGGGCTCTGAAGGCGGGCGCATATGCCCTCGTCGCTCTTCCATTGCTGGCGCTGTTTCTATTCGGCATCTCGAGTGCGCGACAAGATACTGCCACTGCCGTTCCTGCCGGCTAACCTTACTCCCGGCCCTTCGGCTTGATGCTGCTGCTGCATACGATGCACATCAAGAAGGATCAGCGCGAAAACGAACACCGGCAAGGCAAACGTCGCGAAGAAAGGCAACTTCCAGGCACCGATCGCCCATGCCCTCGACGCCAACAAATAAGTGCCACTCAAAAACAAACTCCCCATCCACTGCCACGCCAAAGCGAAAGCCCCCGCCACATACCCAAAGCGAAGCGCCCGCGATCCCGCGGTAAGAGATGTTCGATCCAGCGCCAGAGCCAAAACTGCGGGCACCATCAGTACTTGGTTATACGGCGCGTACATAGGCACCACCAGCACGGTTAAGGCCAGCACCAGCGCAGTCGCGCGGCCGAAGCTCGCCCCATCGGCGGCCTCGCCGCGCAATCTGCCGAGAAAAAAAGCACACATGAGGATTGCAGCCGCCACAAACACCCCCGCAACCGCCCATGGAGCAAGCAACACGGACTGGTTCTGGGTGTAGCGATGGTACTTTCCCATCGCCCCCACAAACATTCGCAACCAACCCGGCAAAACAATCTCCGCCCCGCCCAGCAACAGTGCCATCACCAATCCAAATCCAAACACCAGTCGTCGCCGCGCCCGCCAATCGCTCACCGCCCACACCAGCAGCCAGGCCACCAAAGGCCACGCCAGTTGCGGCTTGATGGTCGCCAGCGCCAGCAGCGCTCCGCCGAGAAAAAGAAATCCGCTGGCCACGCACGCCGCCGATCCCGCCAGCAGCGCCGCCACCAGCAGACTCAATTGCTGCAGCTTGATTCCCTGCACTGCCGGAAAACTTCCCAGCGTCAGAGCGATGCAAATTGCAATCCCCAGTGGTGGCAATCGCCATCGCAGCACCCGCAGCCACAGCCAGACGCCCGCACCCGTCATCCCCAGCAGCAGCCAGTGAAAAAAAGTCTGCACCTCATGAAACGGAGGCCCGATCACCGGCGCCAGCAGAAACACCACATACACGGGGTAAGCAAATCCCTGCTGGTCCTTGGGATCGTTCGGCCGCGCCGCATCCAGCGCCCGCCCGTAATATCCCTTCTGTATCTCCACGGCGATGTCGTCACCGTAAGGATTGCGCTGGTGCAGCAACAGTTCGCGCGCCCCCAGCCAGCGCGGATACAGGTCGGACAAGTTTCCCCGCGGACGCTCGTGCGCCGCCGCGTCCGCCACCTGGTACCCCACCAGAATCCGATCCACGTAAAACCACATGCTCGCCGCCGCCACCGCTGCCGCAAGAAAACAAACGACGAGTTTTGCGCGACCCTGCACGTCAGTATTTCTCCAGTTCATGCTTTAAGGAATCTCGAAACGGCCGCCCCCATGTTACAACTGTGGGGCAAAGTGGACGCGATGCGGAAACGACTCATGATCTCTGCGCTGATCGGCCTGGCCAGCGGTGCATTTTCCTGCTTCCTGATCACCCGTCTCCATCAGAACGCCGGAGATTTCACCTGGGCCCTCCACCTGGCGCAACGCCTCGTCGCCCACCAAAATCCCTACGATACTCCCCTCGAACAATACCCCTTGCCCGCCGCCTTTCCGGCCCTTCCGTTGCTAAGCCTGCGCCCGGAAATCGCCGCTGGCTTGTTTTACGGACTCAGCTCATTTCTGCTGGCCTTCGGCCTCACCCGCCAAAATTATGGCCGCCTCCGCATCTTTCTTGCTTACCCTTTCTGGGCCGGACTCCTCACCGCGCAATGGTCCACCCTCATCGCCGCCAGCGCATTCTTCCCCATCCTGCTCCCAGCAACCATGATGAAGCCGCAAGTCGGACTCCCCGTCTTCCTCACCCGCCTCACCCGCCGCGGCCTTCTCGCCTGTGTTCTTCTGGCCGCGCTGAGCCTTCTCGTCTTGCCGCAATGGCCTCTGTTATGGCTCGGCCAAACCCATTATTACGAGCACTTCATTCCCTTGATCGTTTTTCCCGGACCTCTTCTCTTGCTCGCATTGTTCCGTTACCGCGATCGCGATGCCTGGCTGCTCCTGCTCGCCGCCCTTATGCCCCAGCGCTGGTTTTTCGACGCCTTCACCCTCTGGCTTATCCCCAAATCGCGCCGTGAAATTCTTCCCACCGTTCTCATAAGTTGGGGCGCGGGAATCTACCGTTGGTACCATCTCCCCGCAAACTTCACCGAAGTCGGCCGCGCCGCCGTAATCTTCCTTTACCTGCCCATGCTGGCAGTCGTGTTATTCCGCTCTCCATCCCCTTCCGATTCCGCCACGGCCTCTTCATGACCTCCACCCTCGCCACAAAACACACGTTCCTGATCGTGCTATTCCTGGGGCTGTTCGCCATGACGGTTCGCAACGTCACCGATCCCGATGTCTGGTGGCATCTCAAGACCGGCGAGTACATCGCACAACATAAAAGCGTCCCTCACGCCGATCCTTTCTCCTACACTCGTGCCGGCGCGCCCTGGATCGCGCACGAGTGGCTCACCGAACTTGGGATGTACGAACTCCAACGCACCACCGGATTCGGCGGCCTGATTCTGATCTTTGCCGCCCTCCTTGCCACTGCATTTTTCCTGCTTTATCTGCGCTGCGGTCCCGCTCCCTACGTCGCCGGAGCCGCCACGCTCTGCGCCGCATGGGCCACCGCGCCCATCTGGGGCGTGCGCCCCCAGGTTCTTTCACTCCTGTTAACCAGTCTCTGGCTGCTAATCCTCGAGCGTTCCGAACGCAACCCCAACCTTCTCTGGTGGACCCTTCCTCTCACCCTTCTCTGGGTCAACCTGCACGCCGGATTCGCTCTAGGTCTAGTCCTGTCCGCCCTCTTTCTTGCCGGAGAGTTCATCGAAAAACGCCTAAACTTTATCCCTGCGCGCCACACCCACTCGCGCACCGCCGCCTTCATACTCTTTCTCGATCTCCTGCTCGTCCCTCTGAATCCCAACCGCCTGCGCATGTTCTCCTACCCCATTGAAACCCTGCGCTCCGCCGCCATGCGGAACTACATCGCGGAATGGGCTTCCCCCAACTTCCATCACGCGGAGTACTGGCCTTTCCTCCTAATAATTCTGGCCGCATTCGCCACTCTAAGCATCTCTCGTACCCCACCACGTCCGCGTGACTTGATTCTGTTGCTCGTCGGCCTCTACGCCAGTCTCGCTTCCATCCGCATGATCCCTCTCTTCGTCTTGATCGCAATCCCGTTCATCGCCAAGCTCCTGGGAAACTGGCCCCACAGCGATCACCCTCTGCGGCGTGTACCGTCCCGCACAGCGTTCAACGCTGTGATCGTACTCGCTATGGCCATCTTCGCCAGCCTGCGCATCGCCCATGTGATCGATCACCAGCCTGAAGCCGAGGCCCGCCAAGTTCCCACCCGCGCCGTCGCCTTTCTCCAGCAACATCCTCCCGCCGGCCCCATCTTCAACCACTACGACTGGGGCGGCTACCTGATCTGGAAGCTCTACCCTTCCACCCCCGTCTTCATCGACGGCCGCGCCGATCTCTATGGCCAACCCCTGTTCCACGATTTCGCCGACGCCTATCAATTCAAAGGCCCCTGGCAGCAAATCCTGCAGCGCTGGCGTATCCAGACCGTCATCGTCCCGCCAGACTCCGCCCTCGCTATCGGCTTGCAAAGCGCTCCCGGCTGGACCATCTCCTACCAGGACTCCCAGGCCATCATCCTGACCATGCAGGCACACCCATGAATGCATGCAGCGAATCCTGCTCAGCATCGGCAGTACTCATGTAAGGACGGCCGTGTGTGGGACGGACACTCCTGTCCGTCGCCTTTGACCTTGCTCTTGATTTTGACCTTGATCTTGATTCTGCCCGGAAAGGGCACGGCTGCAAAAGCCCGCCCAAAGTTACTCTGGTATGCAATTAATTACAGATGTTGAGCATTTTGCAGGGTATTATGGTTTATATTCTGGACAATCCTCCGTAGAACAATGCAAGCAACCGGTACTGGTTCCCCGGAGGCCGGGAGTTGTTGTCCGCTTGCTATACCGAGCACGAGAATTCTGTTGTTCCTAATTTAGGAGGCAAGACTTATGCACCATCTGTACAGACTTTGGCGCGACGACGAAGGCCAGGACATTGCGGAATACGCCGTAATGCTCGCCGTCATTCTGGTCATCGTTGTCGGCACCATCCGGCTGATCGGCTCGAACGCAAACAATGTTTTCTCGAACGTAGCCAGTTCGATCCAGTAAGATTCTGCCTGGCGCAGCAGCACAGCAGGGCGATTTCCCCCGGAATTCCCGGCGCGTTTCTTCACGGCGCGTATCATTCTCCCTGCTTGTCTTAACGGAGTGTTATGAACCGTACGCGTTTGTTGATGATCGGGGCCGTAGCTTTGGCCTTGGGCGCCTTCGTCAGCTTGATCGTCTATAAGAACCTGCAAGGCAGAGGCTCGTCCAGCAGCGAGCCTGGCGCCGACGTCATTGTGGCCGCCGACGATATCCAGGTCGGAGCCAGAATTGAAGAGCATGACGTCCGCACCGTCAAGTATCCTGCCTCCTCCTTGCCGGCTGGAACCTATAGTGCCCGTTCAAAAGTGATGGGCCGCGGCGTGATCCTCCCCATCGCCAAAGGCGAGTTCATTCTGCCCAGCAAGCTCGCGCCGGAAAACGCTGGCTCCGGTCTGCCGTCCCTGATTCCACCCGGAATGCGCGCCGTTTCCGTCCGCGTCAATGAGGTCGTCTCCGTCGCCGGCTTCGTCGGTCCCGGTACCCGCGTCGACATTCTTCTCACCGGAACCCCCAACGGCAGCTCCGAGCCCCAAACCACAACGGTATTGCAAAACGTCGCCGTGATTGCCGCTGGCCAGCGCCTGGAGCGCAACGCCGCCGGCGATGCTCAAAACACTCCCGTCATTACGCTTCTGGTTTCGCCCGATGACGCTGAACGTCTCACTCTGGCCAGTTCGGAAGGCCACATTCAGCTCGCCCTGCGCAACCCCCTCGACACTCGGCAGGATGATGTAGCCGCGGCTAACGCCAAGGGACTGTACAGGGGTGGCACCCCACTCGCGGCTCCGCCGCCGCTTCGTCCCCATCCCGTAAAGCTGCAAAAGACTCCAACACCACCCCCCTCCCCTTCGATTCTCGGTGTTGAGGTTTATCAAGGTGACAAGAAAAAAGAGGTCGTCAACTTCCAGGAACCAGGAAGTGAAGATCCCAAATAGTTCTCGAGCGGTTTTCACCTGCGCGTTTTGGTACTACACTGCAGGTTTCCTCATGTGGAGAGGAATTACACGATGAAGTTTCGCCAGACACTTTTGACCGCCGTCGCCCTATGGCTCCTGGCCGCCGGTTCTTCCTTGGCTCGCACCTCCCTCCAGGAACCTGGCACTCCCGCCAGCCCTGCACCCCAGGACCAGATCGCCCCGGCCACCCAGACCACCCTTCCGCCGCAGTCGGCCCAGCCACAAGGCTCCGCTCCGCTGCGTGTCATGGTCGACAAGTCTCTGCTCATCAATACCACCGAACGCCTTAAACGCATCTCCGTCACCGACCCCGCCATCGCCTACGCCACCGTCATTACTCCCACTCAAATCCTCGTCCACGGCCGGTCTCCCGGCGAAGTCTCCCTGCTCATCTGGGACGAACTTGAACGTTCGCGCAGCTTCGATCTCCGCGTGGATGTCGACGTCAGCGCCTGCGCCGAAGAAGAGCATCGCGTTTTCCCCGATGAACAAATTACGGTCACGCCTTCCCGCGCCGCCATCGTTCTCTCCGGCCACGTCACCACCGAAGACGTTGCCAAGCGCGCCGGAGAACTCGCCGCTGCCTATTCGAAAAACATCGTCAACGTCCTTACCTTCGGTCCCGTCGGCGCGCAAGAAATCCTGCTGGAAGTGAAGTTCGCTGAGGTCGACCGCTCCGCCCTCACCCAACTCGGCTCCAACTTTTTCTCCACCGGCGCCGGCAATACCATCGGAACCGTCACTACCGGCCAGTACGGCGGCTTTGGCAGCCAGGCCATCAGTCAAACCCAAGGCCAGAGTCCTCCCTTCACCGCCAGCCAGACCGTCGGCAATGTTCTGAACCTGTTTTTGTTTCGTCCCGACATTCATTTCGGCGCCGTCATCGAAGCTCTGCAGACCAAGAACCTTCTGCAGATTCTCGCTGAGCCCAACCTCATCGCCGTCAACGGCAAGAAAGCCAGCTTCCTCGCCGGCGGCCAGTTCCCTTTTCCCATCGTCCAGCCCGGAGCCGGATTTACCGCTGTCACCATTTCATTCAAGGAATTCGGCGTGAAACTCGAATTCACCCCCGTGATCATGCCCAACGGCAACATTCACCTCATCGTCGCTCCCGAAGTCAGCACCCTCGACTTCGCCAACGCTCTCACCATTTCCGGTTTTACCGTCCCCGCCTTGAGCACCCGCAAAGCGGAGACCGAATTCGAATTGCGCGACGGACAAAGTTTCGTCATCGCCGGATTGATCGACAATCGCGCCACCGATATTTGGAACAAGGTTCCCGGCCTGGGCGACATCCCCATCCTCGGCACCTTTTTCAAGAGCAAGAGTATTCAGAAAAGTAATTCGGAACTGATGGTGCTCTGTACCGTGCACCGCATTTCCCCCGATACACAGGCTCCGTCCGGTCCCAAGGATCCTCAGCCCTTTATCAACAATGACAAGTTTGACGGAACGAAAGGCGCAACTAAACCGTCCGGGAAATAGCCGGCACGAGTAGCACGGAAAAAGCACGAGTCCCGAAGAGCCTGCCCTGAGCGCAGTCGCAGGGGACGGCATGTGAAAGCCCGGCACGGTAGTGCCGGGGACAATTCGGAAAAAGGTAAACCAGTCCCGAAGGGATGGCACTCCCGCGGACGCCCCGCCGCGCGGACGTACTAATTTAGGAGCAGCACCGTTTTATGCCCGAGCTTTCGGTCGTTATCGTGGCCACCGACAATGAGCAGCGCACCGTGCTCCAGGTGCTGGTCGACGGCACCAGCGTGGCCAGCACGGTTCATACCTGCGCCACTTTCCCCGTAGCCGCCTCCGACCCCGTCATGCGCCGCGTGCAAGCTGCCAGTCCGGATGTCCTTCTCGTCGACATTCCCGCCGATAACCATTCCATGGCCTTGCGCGCCATCGAACTCCTCCGCCAGGAACTGCCCGATTCCGCCGTGTTCGCCATCGGAAACCTCAACCAGCCCCAGGTCATCGTCAGCGCCATGCGTGCCGGCGCCCGCGAATTCATTGAGCGTCCCACTACCACCACCGACCTGCTCGAAGCCTTTGTTCGGCTCACCACCGCGCAGCGCCGCGTTCACAAGGAAGGTCCGCGCGGCAAGGTATTTTCCGTGGTCAACGCCAAAGGCGGCAGCGGAGCCACCACCGTCGCCGTCAACCTCGCCCTCGCCTTGCAATCCGCCTATGGCCAGACTGCTCTCATCGACCTCGCACCCCTCGGACACACCGCTCTGCATCTCAACCTCAAGCCCCTGTTCAACATCTCCGACGCCACTCGCAACCTTCACCGCATGGATAGTTCCCTGCTGGAAAGTTTCATGACCCGGCATGGCGGCGGCCTGCAACTCCTGGCCGGTACCAACGCTCCCGCCGCCATCGAACCCTCCACCGCGGAATTTGTCCGCCTCTTCGATATGTTGGTCACCCACTATCGTTACGTGGTCGTGGACAATTCTTCCCGCCTCGATGCCGCCAGCCGCCTCGTTTCCAACTTGTCGGAATGCGTCCTGCTGGTCGCCTGCACCGATGTCGCCTCCCTGTGGAGTGCCGCCCGCGTTCAACAATATTTGGGGGAAACCGGCAACCGCGAGCGCTTGCGCCTCGTCCTGAACCGTTTCCGAAAAGTCCCCGGCTTCACCGAGTCCGATGCGGAAAATGCCGCCGGAGTAAAATTGTTATGGCGCGTTCCCAATCAGTATTTCGCCATCTCTTCGGCGATCGATCGGGGCACGCCGGTGATGGAACAGAGTCACACCGAAATTGCCCGTTGTTTTGCCGGGCTCGCGCAGGAACTGACCCGCAACGACGTCGATGTCAAACGCGCCGCCTGGTCGTTGTTTAAGAGCGTATAAAGTTTTGAAAGGGTGCGGCTTCAGCCGCACCGCAAAACGATCAAATGAACCGCGGCTTTAGCCGCACGATTTATGGCGAATCTCCAGACCTTCGAGCACAGCGAGTACCAGCAGGTCAAAGCCGACCTGCATCGCAAGATCCTCGATCGTCTCGATCTCGAAAAACTCGGACGCTCCAACGGCGATAGCGCCCGCGAAGAAGTTCTCGTCGTCATCCGTAACGCCGTCAACAACGAGGTCGTCCCTCTCAGCTTCACCGAGCGCGAGCGCCTCTCCCGCGAAATCCTCGACGAAATCTTCGGCCTCGGTCCGCTCGAGCCTTTGCTCAAGGACCACACCATCTCTGACATCTTGGTCAATCGCTATGACCGGGTCTACATCGAGCGTGCCGGAAAACTTGAACTCACAGGCCTGTCCTTCAAAGACAACCAGCACCTCATGCAGATCATCGAACGCATCGTCTCCCGCGTGGGCCGCCGGGTCGACGAATCTTCTCCCATGGTTGACGCTCGCCTCGCCGATGGCTCCCGCGTGAACGCCATCATTCCTCCTCTCGCACTCGACGGCGCTTGCCTCTCCATCCGCCGCTTCGGTCGCGATCCCGTCACCGCCCGCAACATGATCGAGAATCACACCCTCACCGAAGCCATGCTCGAGTTGCTCTCCGTCATGGTCAAGGGACGTCTGAATCTCCTCATCTCCGGCGGTACGGGCGCCGGCAAAACTACTTTGCTCAATGTGCTCTCCGGGTATATTCCCAACGTCGAGCGCATCGTCACCATCGAAGACGCCGCCGAACTGCAACTCAAGCAGGAGCACATCGTCCGCCTGGAAACTCGCGCCCCCAACATTGAAGGCAAAGGCGCCGTCCGCATGCGGCAGTTGGTCATCAACAGTTTGCGTATGCGCCCCGACCGCATCATCGTCGGCGAGGTTCGCGGGGAAGAAGCCTTCGACATGCTGCAGGCCATGAACACCGGCCACGAGGGCTCGCTCACCACCATTCACGCCAATTCCGTCCGTGACGCGCTCTCTCGCGTAGAGAACATGGTCTCCATGGCGAACCTTAACATTCCCGAACGCGCCGTGCGTCACCAGATTGCCTCCGCCATTCATGCCGTCGTGCAGATCGCCCGCCTGTCGGACGGCACACGCAAAGTCATCTCCATCTCCGAGGTCACCGGCATGGAGAACGAACTCATTACCATGCAGGATATTTTCACCTTTGAACGCCGTGCCATCGATGAAACTGGCAAAGTGCGGGGCACCTTCCGCGCCACCGGAGTGCGCCCTCAGTTCGCCGATCGGCTGGCCACTGGCGGTGCGCGCTTGCGTCCCGCCCTATTCGAATCGAAGACCGAAATATGAGGACGAAAACACTAGCGTCGGCGTCGGATATTCGCCAAGCACCAGCCCCGAAGGGGCGGCACGTGAAAGCCCGGCACGGCAGTGCCGGGAAAAACAGGGGGAGAAGATAAACAAGTCCCGTAGGGACGGCACGGTTGCGCCGTTGTCTACTTTGGAACCAACACCATGCCAGCGCTGATCGCACTTCTCGTCTTCCTCTTCGTGGCCCTCGCCGCCTTCCTCGCAGGCACCCTGGTCGACCAGCGTAATGCCCGCGCCCGCCTCATCAAAGATCGCCTCGCCACCGTGCAGAAAGCGCCCGAGCGCGATCCCAACGAAGAACTCGCCCTGCTGCGCGACGAGCAACTCAGCAGGATTCCCGCACTCGACACTCTGCTCCGCCGCTCCGCCCGCGTTTCCGCCATCCAGGAAGCCCTATTGCAAGCGGGCATGAAGTTCCGCGCCGGCAATTTCCTCCTGCTCTGCGTGCTCTGCGGCGTTGCCACCGGACTCGCCACGATTCTCTACACCGGAAACGTCCCCATCGCCTGGGCGGCTCTCATCATCGGCGGATTTCTTCCTTACTCGTTCGTCTCCTATCGCCGCCAGAAGCGCTTCGAAAAATTTGAAGAACTTTTCCCCGAAGCCATCGACACCCTCGCCCGCGCCGTCCGCGCCGGCCACGCCTTCACCACCGCTCTGGAAATGATTTCCAACGAAATCGCCGAACCCCTGTCCAGCGAGTTCCGCAAACTTTACGAAGAGCAGAAATTCGGCATGCCCGTGCGCGACGCCCTCATGAATCTCACCGAGCGCGTCCCCCTGGTCGACGTAAAATTCTTCGTCACCGCCGTCATGCTGCAGCGCGAAACCGGCGGCAATCTCGCCGAAATCCTCGACAACTTGTCCTACGTCATCCGCGAGCGTTTTAAAATTCAGCGCCAGGTCCGGGTTCACACCGCGCAAGGCCGCCTCACCATGCTCTTGCTCATGGCTATGCCCCCGACGGTCGTTGCAATTCTCTCCGTGTTCAGCCCGGAGTTTGTCCGCCCTCTTTTTTATGATCCCATCGGGCACGCCTTGCTCGTGATGAGCATCGCCTTGCAAACCGTGGGCTATTTCGTGATCCGCAAAATTATTAGGATTCAAGTTTGATTTTGGGTGGCGCAGCGCTTCAGCGCTGCGATAAATTGCATTCTTTCAATGCGGCTTTAGCCGCTGAGGGCGAGGACCTTAATAAGGTTCAGGGTTTGAAAGTTCAGGTTTAGAAATGCCGTTGATCCTGACCATCGTCGTGTTTGTCACCATCGTGCTGGTGGTCTTCGCCTTCGGCGCGGCCGCCGTCACTCCTAGCTCCGTGCTGGGAGCCCGCTTGCGCGCCCTCGGCGGTCAGCCCACCATCGCCCAGGAAAAGCCCGCTATTAAAGTTAGAGACCGCCTCGAGCAAGCCCTCGACCCCATCAGCAAGGCGATCCCTCTTTCCCCTTCAGACGTTACCCGCACCCGCGTCTGGCTCATCCAAGCCGGGCTCCGCGAGTCCCGCCATGTCAGCTACTATTTCGGCGCCCGCATCATGCTGGCATTTCTCGGCCTCGCCGGCGTCATCGCTTTCTCCGGCGTCGATAGCGTCCCCCTGCTGGTCTGTGTCCCCGCCTTCGGTTTCTTCATTCCCCGCTTCTTCTTGAAGCGCATGATCAAAGACCGTCAGCGCCGCATCCGCATCGCTCTCCCGGACGCTCTCGATCTCACCGTCATTTGCGTCGAAGCCGGACTGGCCCTCGATCAGGCCCTCATGCGCGTCGGCAAGGATCTGCACCACGCCCATCCCGACCTCAGCGACGAATTCCATCTGGTCAACCTCGAGATGCGCGCCGGCAAGCCCCGCGCCGAAGCTCTGCGCAATCTCGTCGATCGCACTGGAGTCGATGACATTCGTTCCCTCGTCGGCACTCTCATTCAGACCGACCGCTTCGGCACCAGCATCGCCCAGGCCCTGCGCGTTCATTCCGATTCTTTACGCACGGCCCGCCGTCAGCGCGCCGAAGAGCAGGCCGCTAAAACTACCATCAAGATGGTCCCTCCCCTCGTAATTTTCATTTTGGTTCCGTTCCTCGCCGTCACCATCGGTCCAGCGTTAATTCAGGCCTACCACTCCCTCGTCGCCAAGTAAGCTACGGGAAGTTGCTAGACCTTATGGGTCAACAGAACTGGGAAGGGCACGACCTTCAGTCGTGCCGCCCGAGGCCAGGAAAAGACGCGGGCTTTATCCCCTGCGGGACAACTGAATTCAAGGAGAGTTGTGAAAGCAAATTGAGCGAGTCTCTAAGGGGAGGCAATCTTGCTCGTCCGCCTCTTAGACTTCTTAACTCAGGAGAATCCATGCCCGTCCCGCACGGCCAGGCCTTCAACCAAACCCGCCAGCGCTTCCTCGCCACCCATCTCTCCGTGGCCCAGACTCACTGGTCCCGCCTGCGCGGCCTGCTCGGAGCCTCCGCAGATGACTTCCGTAACGGACGCGGTCTCTGGATTCGTCCCTGCCGCGGCGTTCATACTCTTGCCATGAGCTTCCCCATTGACGTAGTCTATCTCGACCGGGATGGCACCGTAGTCCACCTCGAGCGCAATCTCCAGCCCTGGCGTTTCGCCCCCATCCGCCTGCAAGCCGCATCCGTCCTGGAGTTGCCGATCCACTCAATAACCGAAACAGAAACCGCATTGGGCGATAGAATTGAAATCAACATCAAGGAGGGCAGCTAGCTCTCGATACAAGCCTGGGACCAGTCGAGATTTGTTTTCCAATCGGATTCGTATCGGGGCATGCCTTTAGGCATGCCGACAACGACCTCATTATTACTCGCGCCTTCAGGCGCTGTTTCTGAATTTACTTTCACCGTGACCGAAACTCTCCAACTCGAAGAACTCACCCACCTCCACGAGGCTCCCCAGCTCCTCGTCGAGTGGTCTCCCCGCTGGCAAGAGTTCACCACCAATATCCGTCCCGCCTTCGCCCGCTCCGGCCCGCGCCTGGCCGGAGAAGCTCCCCACGGAATTTTCCCCTACCGCGGCATGATCACATGGTATGTGCTGCAACTATTCCTGCTTTTCGTAGTCATCGTTGTTCCGCGCGAGATCGCCCGCCTCCGCCCCTACGCCCCGCCCCGCCTGCAACCCAACGAAGTCATCTACTACTCGGGCGACGAACTCCCCCGCACCCAGGATTTGGGCGGCGCTCAATCCGGCGCAACCGGCCGCGCCGGCGGACAGGAAGCCCATCACCGCACCCAAACCATTCATGTCGCTCGCGGCGCTTCGCTCACGCAAAAGGTCGTCGACGCTCCCAATCTCAAACTTCCGTCTTCCCCGGATGCGGTCGCCAACCTGCTCAAGTTCAAATCCATCCCCGGACCACCTCCGTCCGAAGGCCTGCACTCTTCTCTCACTGCGCCCAGTCTCGCCGCCAACGTGATTGCTCCCGCGCCCGCCAACATCGCCCGCGATCAATCCCGCGCTGGCCTCACGCTGAATAATTCCGTCGTCCCGCCCGCTCCGAATGTTTCTTCCACTAGCTCTCGCACCGCGCCCGCTCTAAACGCGGCCGTCGTCGCCCCCGCGCCCACCGCGCCATCCGAGCACACTCTCTTCGCGCCCCGGCTGGATTCCAGCATCATCGCCCCCGCTCCAAATGTTTCTGCCGACCGCACCCGCACCGCGCCTTCTCTGAATTCAACCGTGATCGCCCCGGCCTCCACGCGCGTCTCCCGCGATCAGGCCCGCTCCGCCCCCGCTCTCCACGGCACCGTAATCGCTCCCGCGCCGTCCTCCGTCACCCGCGAAGTTTCTCCATCGCGCGTGCAGATGAACAACGTCGCCGTCGTGCCTCCACCCGTTTCCGCCCCCGAACGCGAATCCTCGAGGACCGCAAAACTCAACCTGCCTGCGCCCTCCGTCGTCGCTCCTCCACCTTCCTCGGATTCTCCCAGTGACCTCCGTCGCCTGGAAAGCGGCGGCGTCCATTCTTCCGCGCCAAATATCGTTCCCCCACCCCCCACTCAAGCCGCCAACGGATCGTTCGTCAGCAGCATCATCGGCAAACTTTTCGGTACGCAGGATGTCGTCCCGCCTCCGCCGTCCGTCTCTTCCTCCAGCGCCGCCGGAACCTCCCGCAACTCCGCAGGCGGCTCCGGCACGTCGCTCGCCACCAACGTCATCCCTCCTCCGCCGTCCGTCGGAGGCCCCAACTCAAACCTCGGTGGCACACCCTCAGGCCGGTCTCAAGCGCCATCGAACGTCATCCCGCCTCCACCCTCTGTAACGGGCACAAACGCATCCTCAGGTGGCACCGGATCATCCTCTGGAAAATATCCCGGCTCCTCGCTCGGCGCGTCCAACATCGTCCCCCCGCCTCCATCGGTCGGCACCGGCTCTACGTCAGGCACTGGCACTCGAAATTCCGCCGGCTCCGGTAACGGAGGCCTACTCGCCAGCAACATAATCCCGCCTCCACCCTCAGCCGGTTCAGGCTCTGGTCTTTCCGGTTCCGGCAGAAAAGGTACTGGCCTCGGCGGTCCCGGCGACGTCGGCTCAGCTCTAGCGCCTCCCAAAGGCGCAGGCGGAACCGGCGACAATTCCGGAGTAGTCTTATCCGCCGATCCCGGCTCCAAACCCGGCATGCCCGGCACCGGTGGCAAAGGATCGCTCGCCCTGTCTCCCTCCGGCGGCGACAAGCCCGGCCTCGGCGGCTCCGGCGGAGGCACTGGAATCGGCGCCGGAACCGGCCCCGGCAGCGGAATGGCAGGTGAAGCCACAGGCGCAGGAAAATCCGGCTCCGCCCGCGGCTCCGATCCCAACGCTCATGCCGGAATCTCTCCCACCCCCGGCCCCGGCGGCGCCGGCACCGCTCCCACCGGAACCTCCGCCGCTCCCGGCGTCGACGTTCGCGGCGGCAGCACCAACGTCGTCAATCTTCCCAGCTTCGACTCCGGCAACAGCAACGCCCCCACCGTCCCCGGACGCTCCACTGTCAAAGGCGACCCCGGCCCCGCCATCACCATCGTCGCCACCTCCCGCTCCGGCGGCGCATTCGATTTCTACGGCAAGCTTCCCGGCGACAACTACACCGTTTATGTCGAAACCGCGATCGGCACCGTCGTTATGCAATTCGCCGAGTCCGATCCCAACTCTCACCCCCACGCCGGAGCCCTCACCGGACCCCAAGGCCTCCGCACCGATCTCCCCACCGGCCTGCCCCGCGCCCGCGTCGTCATCAAATGCAAACTCGACGCCAGCGGCAATTTGAAAGATCTGCAAGTCCTCGAACCCGGCCCCGCCGCCATGACCGCAAAAATCATGGCCGCACTCCCCAGTTGGAAATTCCGCCCCGCCACCCGCGGCCCCCAACCCGTCGAAGTCAACGCCCTCCTCGGCTTCAACATCGACACCAACGACCGCTATTGAATGTCTTCGACAATTGGGAAGGGCACGACTTCAGAGGTTGCGGAAAAACTCACTTGTATTTTGTGAGGGATGAGATAGAAGGAGGGATGCGAGGAAACCAGGACGAGCAAGAGGAAGTGTTCAGCTATATACCGCTGGAGAAGCGAGTGCCGCAGGATCATCCCTTGCGGCGGGTGCGGGAGATGACGGATCGGGCCTTGCAGGAGTTGTCGGGTTGGTTCGATTCGTTGTATGCGCAGACGGGGCGCCCGTCGATTCCGCCGGAGCAAC
>OCZU010000085.1_pt1 | contig 67691 bp, 57 predicted proteins | sample 1539001 | NCBI WGS metagenome assembly OCZU01 (sample SAMEA3539306, study PRJEB22396) | soil metagenome | biome: tundra; feature: field; material: soil | place: USA | collected 2010-05 | depth 0.15 m | reverse complement strand
CGCACGCGTAGAGGCCGGTATTCACAAGGATTGCGGTCATGGAACCGTCGGCGCCGAAGCGCGCCGGCGCGCGAGGACTCGCACGCGCCCGGCCCGCGCGCTGCGCGCTGGCGGTGCAGCGCCGTGCGCTAGCGACCCGCGGCGGACAGGCTCACGTGCGCCAATGCGATGCGCCAACCCTCAGGCAAGCGCTTTCAGCAGCGCGCTGGAGGTGGCGACCGCGCCGAACACACCGCCCTGCATCTTGACCATTTTGATCGCCGCCAGATGGTTGCCGAGGTCGGTGGCGCCAACGCAGTCCTCGAGCAGCAGACACTCGAAACCGCGGTCATTGGCCTCGCGCAGGGTCGTATGCACACACACGTCGGTCGTGATGCCGCTCAATAAGAGGTTGCGGATGCCGCGCGTACGCAATATCAGCTCCAGGTCGGTGGCGCAGAACGAGCCCTTGCCCGGCTTGTCGATGATGACTTCACCGCTCAACGGGGCGAGCTCGCCGATGATGTCCCACCCGGCCTCGCCGCGCACCAGGATTCGCCCGCAGGGACCCGCATCGCCGATGCCCGCGCCAATACGGCGCGAGCGCCAGCGCTTGTTCGCCGGCAGATCCGACAGATCCGGACGATGGCCTTCGCGCGTGTGGATGATGGGCAGGCCCAGCGCACGCGCACGCGCGAGCACGCGCCGGATCGGCTCGATCGGTGCGCGCGTGAGCGAGAGCTCGTAGCCCATCTTGTCGACATAGCCGCCGATGCCGCAAAAGTCGGTCTGCATGTCGATGATCATCAACGCCGTATCGGCCGCGCTGAAGCCGCCGTCGTAGGGCCAGGGATAGGGATCGGCGGCGAAAGATTGGAAACTCATGTCGGACACCTCGAGCGTGGGGCGAGCGCGATCAGCGCGTGAGGGTGCGCACGGCCGCGGCGGCGGCAGCGGCACGGTTCTCGACCCCGAGCTTCACGAACACCTGCTCGAGATGTTTGTTCACGGTGCGCGGGCTGATGTTCAGTATTTCGCCGATGTGGCGATTTGCCTTGCCGCGGCTCAGCCACAGCAGCACCTCGGCTTCGCGCGAGGTCAGGCTGAAGGCGCGCTGCAGAGTCGTCTGATCGCCGTCGGCACCCGCACTGCCGGTCTCGGCCAGCCGAAACAGCAGCTCATCGGGTCCCAGCGGGCTCAGAAACAAGCACTCGAGCCGCTTGCCCGCGACCTCGATCCGGCAGTGCGCCTGCACCGTGCTATTGCCCCGGCGCTGTCTGAGCAACTGCTCGATGACCGCCGCAGGCAGGTAGGCTTCGGCACTGCGCGACGCGCCCTCGCTGCTGAGCAGCTGCCGCGCCTTGGGGGTGCACCAGAGCACGCGCCCGGCGCGGCTGGTCGCGAACAGGAAACGCCCGCTCGCATCGAGTGCGGCATGCGTCTCGAGTGCCACGCGCGCGTTGCCCAGATGCACGCGAATGCGCGCCAGCAGCGCATCGAGCACGATCGGCTTGGTCACGTAATCGACGCCGCCGCAAGCCAGTCCCTCGACTACGTGCTCGGTTTCGCTCAATCCGGTCATGAAGATCACCGGCAGGTGCGAGAGCAGCTTGTCGCGCTTGAGACGCTTGCAGGTCTCGAAACCGCTGATGCCCGGCATCAGCGCGTCCATGAGTACCAGGTCGGGCGTCACCTGTTCGAGCAGCTCGAGCGCGGCTTCGCCGTCGGTGGCAATCAGCACCGTGAAGCCGGCGTGATCGAGCGTGTCGGTCAGCAGACTCAAGGTCTCCGGCGTGTCGTCGACCACGAGCACGGTGTCGCGACGCAGCGCGAGTACGTCAGGCGTCGACACGCATGGCCTCCAGCACATTCATGTAGCGTTTGAGATCGAAGTTGGACACCAGTACCCGCAGCTGCGCCGCGAACGCCTCGTTAGCCGGATCTTCAAGCTCGAGCTCACGCAGTTTCGCTTCGATGCCGCGCACATGGCCGATGCGCCCGAGCCGGTACAGATCCTCGAGATGATGGCGCGAGCGGCCGCTCGAGCTACTCGGGGCGAAGTCGGCCACGGACGGATCCGCGGCCGGCTCGGGTTCGTGGATCCAATCGAGCTGCAATAGCGCGCCGACGCGCTCGAGCAATGGTTGCAGCTCGATGGGCTTGGTCACGAATGCATCGTGCGCGGCGCCCGCACCGGGCGCGTATTCGTGCGCGTTGGCCGAGACGATCAGGATCTTCAGGCTCTCGAGTCCGGGTGTCGCACGCAGTGCCTGCGCGACCTCCCAGCCCGACATGTCCGGCAACGACAGATCGATCATGGCCAGCTGCGGCTGACATTGCGCCGCGAGCTGCACGCAGGTCTTGCCGTCGCGTGCCAGGAATACGGTGAAGCCCAGCGGTTGCATGAGGTTTCGAACCAGTTCGAGGTGCAATGGATCGTCATCGGCCAGCAGCAGCTTCTGGCGCGGCCCGCTGTAGTCGCAAATGCGCTGCGCCGCGCGCGGCCGCACGATCTCCTGCCGCACGTGCGAGAGCAGCAGGCGCACGACAAACACGCTGCCGGCCGGGCCACTGCTTTGCACCAGCACCTCCCCGCCCATGATCTGCGTGAGCAGCTTGGTGATCGTGAGGCCAAGGCCGGTTCCCGGAATCGTGCGCACCTCATGGCTGCTGCCGCGCTCGAAAGGCTCGAAGATGCGCTCGAGATCGCCGCTGGCGATACCAGGACCGGTGTCGGCGATTTCAAACTCGGCGATCTCGCTGCGATAGCGTACGCTCAGCGTGACCGAGCCGTGCTCGGTGTACTTGATCGCGTTCGAGAGCAGATTGATCAGGATCTGTCGCAGGCGCTTTTGGTCGGTGTGCACGTGCGAGGGCAGGTGCGGCGGGCGCAGGTAATGAAAATCCAATCCCTTGGCCAGCGCCTGCAAACGAAACATATCCACCAGCTGATCGAGATACTCATCGAGCTGCACCGTGTCGCGGTTCAGGCGCAGCATGCCGTTCTCGATCTTGGAGACATCCAGCAGTCCGTCGATGAGGTTCGACAGGTGCTCGGCGCTGCGCCGGATCACACGCACGGCGTTGTCGGGCGAGGCGGCGCTGCCGCGCTCGAGCAATTGCGCATAGCCGAAGATCGAGTTCAGCGGCGTGCGGATCTCGTGGCTGATGCCGACGATGTAGCGCGTCTTGGCCAGGTTTGCGGCTTCGGCGACTTCCTTCGCCTGCTGCAGCGCGGCGTCGGTGCGGCCGTGCGCTTCGATTTCCTCCATGAGCATCGAGGTCTGTCGTGCCGATTCGGCCTCGGCCGCGCGGCGGCTCTCATGCGCGAGCACGATGAGCCAGGCGCCGATACCTGAGATCAGCAGCAGGCACAGGAACACCAGCCACAAAGTGGTCTCGACGGTCGCGCGCGCGGCCGGTGTGACCTGACTGTACTGATGGTAAATCAAGGCCAGCAATAACCCGGTGGCGAGATTGCACACAATCAGGATGCCGGCGAAATGGCCGGCCCGGCTGTTGAGCGCGGCTGCGGCGCGCACCGGCAGAATGGCGGTCAGCAAGCTCGTGAGTTGATGTGCGATGCGGCCTTCGGGCTTGCAGGCGTCGTGACAGCGCGATTCGAGCGTACAGCACAGCGAGCAGATCGGCCCGTCATAGGCCGGGCACAGCGCCATATCGCTGCGCTCGAACACGTTTTCGCAGATGCTGCAGCGCAGCTGCTTGATGTCCGGTGCCAGGTCATCGCTGGGGCGCGCCAGATAGTAGCGCCCATGCGTGGCCCAGGCGATCAATGGCGCGGCCATGAAGGCGGTCAGCAGGGCCACGAATGGCGAGAGGATTTGCGCCAGGTTGCCGAACACGCCGAGGTACGCGAGGCTCGAGCTCGCGATCGACAGCAGCAGGGCACCGACGCCGACCGGATTGATGTCATAGAGGTATGCCCGACGAAACTCGATATAGCGCGGCGACAGACCGATCGGCTTGTTGATCACCAGATCCGCAGTCAGCGCACCAATCCAGCCGGCGGCGAAATTGGCATAGATGCGCAGAATGCCGTCGATCGCATTGAAGATGCCGATTTCCATGAGCAGCAGCGCGAGCATGACATTGAATACCAGCCACACCACGCGTCCGGGATGGCTGTGCGTCAGGCGCGAGAAAAAATTCGACCAGGCAATGGATCCGGCATAGGCGTTGGTGACGTTGATCTTGAGCTGGCAGACGATCACGAACGCTCCGGTCAGCACCAGCGCGAAGCTCGGTGAGCCAAAGGCTTCGCGGAAGGCGATGAAGTACATCTGCGTCGGCTGGCTGGCCTCGGCGAGTCTGACGCCATAGCGCAGCGCCAGCACGGCCAGGAACGAGCCGGCGATCAGCTTGAAACCGCCGATCACGATCCAGCCCGGGCCGGTGGTCAGCAGCGCGGTCCACCAGCTGAACGGATGGCGGCGGTCATGCTGCGGCAGGAAGCGCAGGTAATCGACCTGCTCGCCGATCTGCGGCAGCAGCGAGAGCAGCGTGGAAGCGGCCATGCCGAGCATGAGCGGATTGATGGTGCTGCCGCTGCCGCCCTGCGTGCCGCCGTAGTGCGTCCAGGCCGATAAATCCGCCGGGCGCTTCCAGGCGATGTAGAGAATCGGCAGGAACTGCAGCGCGAGCCAGATCGGTTGCGTGGCGAGCTGCATGCGGCTGATCAGGCTGATGCCGTACACCGCGATCGGTATCACCACCAGCGAGCTCAGCACGTGCGCGAGCGAGAGCGGAACGCCGAATAGTAATTGCAGCGCCACCGACAGAATGCTCGCTTCGATCGCAAACAGCAGGAAGGTGAACGAGGCATAGATCAGCGAGGTCAGCGTCGAGCCCAGGTAGCCGAAGCCGGCGCCGCGCGTGAGCAGATCGATGTCCACACCGTACTTGGCGGCGTAGTAGGCGATCGGCAGTCCAATCAGGAACATCAGCACCATGAAGGCGACGATGGCCCAGAGCGTGTTGGGAAAGCCGTAGGCGATCGTCAGGGCGCCACCGATGGCCTCGCAGGCCAGGAACGCGATTGGACCTAAAGCTGTATTGCCGACGCGGAACGAGGATTTGCGGGCACTGGCCGCCGTATAGCGCAGCGCGTAATCCTCGAGCGTCTGCGTCGCGACCCATTGGTTGTACTGCCGGCGCTCCCGGACGATTCGCTGCTGCGCGCCCATGACTTTTTAGTACTCGTAAGACCCGAAGCGCTGTTGGGGTTTAGTTGAAGCAATCCATATGCCATCTATTTTGGTGCAGCCGCCAGCGCGCTTGCACCGGTTGCGCCTACGTCAAACGACTCATACAGCCGCGCGCGAAGGTCTCGTAGCTTAGCTACCGGGAACACGCGCGGCGCTGGCGGAGCGAGCGTCGAGGCGGGCAGCACGAGAGACAGGGCAGGGACGCCGGCGCAGTGATCGGCACCAAATCAGCAATCACAAGCCCGCTGCCGCACCAATTTCGCGCCGCCGATGACTGCGTCAGTTCAGGGCGTTGCGGGCGGGAGGCTCGCATCGAGGGCGATTCACCACTTAGAAGGAATATCTCATGGACCCCAAACAAGCATGCGCCCGCTGCGCGCCCCGGGTGGCGCTGGCCGGTGCAGTGAGCGCCGCGCTGCTGGTCGCGCGCATCGGTGGCGTATCGGCCGATGTGTCGCTGCCGCCGGTCACGGTAGGCGTCGGACTGCAAACGAGCATTTACGACTGCGACAAAGCCTGTATCTACAGCCCGAGCACGGTCCCGGCCGGTGACAGCAGCGTTCAGGGCATCGCGCTCGACAGCATTCGTCTGTACATCAACGGCAGCGTGACCGATCAGATCAAGATGACCTTCAACACCGAGTACACCGGCAGCGGCAGCGGCCCCGGCGATAACAAGGTCGAAGTCATGGACGCGATCGGTCGCTTCGAATTCAACGATCAATTCAACATCTGGGCCGGACGCTTTCTGCCGCCGAGCGATCGCGCCAATCTGTATGGTCCCTACTACGCCAACGACTGGGCGCCATTCGCGGATGGCGTGGCGGACTTTTACCCCGACGTCGCCGTCGGCCGCGACAACGGCCTGGCGTACTGGGGTGATTTCGGCATGCTCAAGGCACAGGTTGGCGTCTTCGATGGCGAGAGCGTCAACAGCGCCGTAGCCGACAAGAGCAAGCTCGTGTACGCGGGCCGCTTCACCCTGGATTTCTGGGATAAGGAAACCGGCTATTACTTCAATGGTACCTACTACGGCGACAAGGACCTGCTGGCCCTCGGGCTCGCCGGGCAGAGCCAGGACAGCAGGACCACGCTCAGCATCGACGGCCTCATGGAAAAGAAACTGCCCAACCTCGGGGCCGTGACCATCGAAGCCGAATACAACCGCGACAACCGGCTTACCTCGGCGGTCTCCAGCGATGGCTGGTATGGCCTTGCGGCCTATGTGTTTCCGGTGGTCGTCGGTATCGGCAAGTTTCAGGTGCTGGGCAAGTACAGCCAGAAGACCATCGACACATTGCCGGTGGACGACAAGCTCAAGACCACCGAGATCAATTTGAACTACATCATCAAGAGCTTCAACGCCCGGGTCGGCTTCTACTACCTGAACCAGAAGGACGAAATCGCCGACACCTCGCCGAACGAGTTCGGCTTGAAACTGCAACTGCAAATGTAAGCCTCAATCAGACAATTGGAGATCAAGATCATGAACGTGAGGAAACTAATGAAATGGGCGCTGCCCGCCGCGTTGACGCTGGCCGCCGGGCTTGCCTCGGCCGCCGACACCATCAAGGTCGGCGTGCTGCACTCGCTCTCCGGAACCATGGCCATCAGCGAGACCACGCTCAAAGACACGGTCCTGATGATGATCGACGAGCAGAACAAGAAGGGTGGGCTGCTCGGCAAGAAGCTCGAGGCCGTCGTGGTCGATCCGGCCTCCAACTGGCCGCTGTTTGCCGAGAAAGCCGCCGAATTGCTGGAGAAGGACAAGGTCGCCGTGGTGTTCGGCTGCTGGACATCGGTGTCGCGCAAGTCGGTGCTGCCGGTGTTCGAGAAAGACAACGGCCTGCTGTTCTATCCGGTGCAGTATGAGGGTGAGGAGTCATCCAAGAACGTCATCTACACCGGTGCGGCGCCCAATCAACAGGCAATCCCGGCGGTCGAATATCTGACGAAGGAAGTCGGCGTGAAGCGCTGGGTGCTCGAGGGCACCGACTACGTTTATCCGCGCACCACCAACAAGATCCTCGAGGCCTTTCTGCTGCAGAAAGGCGTGAAACCCGAGGACATCATGATCAACTACACGCCGTTCGGCTTCTCCGACTGGACCAGCGAAGTGACCAAGATCAAGGCCTTCGGCTCGGCCGGCAAGAAGACCGCGGTGGTCTCGACGATCAACGGCGATGCCAACGTGCCGTTCTACAAGGAGCTCGGCAATCAGAAGATTTCTGCCGAAGACATTCCGGTCGTGGCCTTCTCGGTCGGTGAGGAGGAGCTCTCGGGCCTGGATGCCAAGCCCCTGGTCGGCCATCTGGCCGCGTGGAATTACTTCATGAGCATCGACACGCCCGCCAACAAGACCTGGATCACGACCTGGCACGCCTTCACCAAAAATCCGAAGCGGACTTTCAACGATCCCATGGAAGCGCATGTGATCGGCTTCCAGCTCTGGGTCAAGGCGGTGCAGAAAGCCGGCACGACCGATCCGGAAAAAGTGATCGCGGCGCTGCCCGGCCTGGAGGTGGCGAATCTGACCGGCGGCATAGCGAAGGTGCTGCCGAATCATCACATCACCAAGCCGGTGTACATCGGCGAAATCCGCGCCGATGGGCAATTCGATGTGGTCTGGAAGACCCCGAGCACGGTGCCCGGGGAAGCCTGGTCGCATTACCTGCCGGCCGACAAGGATATCGTGGCGGACTGGGTGAGCTTGAAGTGCGGTAACTACAACACCGCGACCAAGGTGTGTTCCGGACAGAACTACAAGTAGAGTTGAAATCAGGCAGGGCTGCGGCCCCGACTGCCCGCGTGGCGGTCGGGGTGGCTCAAAGATTGCTTGGAGTGCACACATGGCACGAGGTGCACCAGTGATAATTCTCAGCCGTTACGCCATTCTGGTGGTGCTCGCGATCCTGTCCGCGGGCATGACGGGCGTGGCCCGCGCCGCGACGCCCGCCGGTGCCCCCGCAGTGTCCCCGGATCTGCCGGCACTGCTCGCGGCACTGCCCACGGCGGACTACGCCGCCAAGCAGGACTTGATCAAGCAAATGGTCGAATCGCACGACCCGCGCGTGCGCGCCGTGCTCACGGCATTGCTCGACGGCCACCTCTACACGCGCGCTAGCGATAGCCGGATCTTCATCACCCAGGCAGAGGGCGGGACCGGCACTGTGCAGATCACCGATCCATTGACAGCCGAGCGCGCCGGCGCCGTGCCCTCGCAGAGCTTGAGCAAGATCGGTGTCAACAATCAGCTGCGCAAGGCGCTGCGCGTGGCGCTGGCGCAGTTCGATCTGTCGGGCCCCGACGATGGCGTGCGTCTGAATGCCGTGCGCGAAATGCTGCGTGCGGTCGATGCGGAGAGTATCGCGGTGCTGCGCGCGCGCTTGAGCCAGGAGAGCAGTGCGGCCGTGAAGCGCGAGATTCGCTTTGGGCTGGCGCTTGCGGACTTGGACAGTGCCGAGGCGGACACCAGGCTAGCTGCGGTCAAGACGCTGTCCGATAGCCTCAATAACGATGTCTACAACCGTTTATCGGCCATGGTGCAACGCTCGAGCGACGGCAGCTACGGCGAGGGGGATGCCCGGGTGCGCGTCGCTGCGCAAGCAGCGCTGCGCACGATCGATCGCCAGCGCAGCCTGTACTCGGTCGCACAGACCTTGCTGTTCGGTTTGAGCCAGGGCTCGGTGCTGGTGCTGGCCGCCATCGGACTGGCGATCACCTTCGGTGTCATGGGGGTCATCAACATGGCGCACGGCGAGCTCATGATGCTCGGCGCCTACACGACCTATGTGACGCAACTGCTCATGCCGCAGCACATCGGTGCCTCGATCATCGTGGCGATCCCGGCGGCATTCCTGGTCTCGGGGCTCGCCGGAGTCGCCATCGAGCGCGGCATCGTCCGCCACCTCTATGGCCGTCCGCTCGAGACGCTGCTGGCGACCTTCGGCTTGAGCCTGATCCTGCAGCAGGCGGTGCGCGATATTTTCTCGGCCAACAACCGCCCGGTCGAGACCCCGCAATGGCTGGCCGGCTCGCTGCAGATCAACGAGGTGCTGGCCATCACCTACAACCGCCTCTACATCATCCTGTTCACTTTCGCGCTGTTCCTGGGTCTGCTGGCGGTGCTCAAGCGCACGCGCTTGGGGCTTGAGGTGCGTGCCGTATCGCAGAACCGCGCCATGGCCAAGGCCATGGGCATTCGCACCGAATGGGTCGATGCGCTGACCTTCGGCTTAGGCAGCGGCATCGCCGGCATCGCCGGCGTGGCCTTGAGTCAGCTGACCAATGTCGGCCCCAATCTCGCTCAGAGCTATATCGTCGACTCGTTCATGGTGGTGGTGTTCGGTGGCGTGGGCAATCTCTGGGGCACGCAGCTGGGCGGAAACGCGCTCGGCATCGTCAACAAACTGCTCGAGCCCTACTCCGGCGCCGTGCTGGCCAAGATCTTCGTGCTGGTGTTCCTGATTCTGTTCATTCAGCGGCGGCCGCGGGGTTTGTTCCCGCAGCAGGGCCGCGCCGCAGATGGCTAGCGCAGGTCTGGAAGTGCGCCTCGCGCGCAATCGCCTGTTCGCGGCCATCGAGGCTGATCGCGGCGGCCGGATATTCCTGAGTGCGCTGATCGGCGCGGCGGTGCTGGTGCCGCTTCTGAACCTGCTGGTGCCCGCGAGCTCGGCACTGCATATGTCGGGCTACACCGTGACCTTGCTCGGCAAGTACATGACCTATGCCATGCTGGCTATCGCGGTGGACCTGATCTGGGGCTACTGCGGCATCCTGAGCCTGGGCCATGGCGCCTTCTTCGCCCTCGGCGGTTATGCGATCGGTATGTACCTGATGCGCCAGATCGGCACACGCGGGGTGTACGGGGATCCGGTGCTGCCGGATTTCATGGTGTTCCTGAACTGGAAGCAGCTGCCCTGGTTCTGGCACGGCTTTGAATCCTTCCCGTTTGCGCTCGCCATGGTGTTGCTGGTGCCTGGTGTGCTGGCGCTGGTGTTCGGCTATCTCGCGTTTCGTTCGCGCGTCTCCGGCGTGTATCTGTCGATCATCACGCAGGCGCTGACCTATGCTTTGATGCTGGCCTTCTTCCGCAATGACATGGGTTTCGGCGGCAACAACGGCTTTACCGACTTCAAGGACATTCTGGGCTTCAGCCTGTCTGCCCCGTCGACGCACATCGCCTTATTTTTAGCCACCGCGCTGGCCCTCGGCGGTAGCTACCTGCTCTGCCGTTACATCATCGCTTCGCGCGCGGGCCGTGTGATCCAGGCAGTGCGCGATGCCGAAAGCCGCGCGCGCTTCATCGGCTATCGCGTGGAGTCCTATAAGCTCTGGGTGTTCGTGCTCTCGGCGCTGCTGGCGGGCCTCGCCGGTGCGCTGTATGTGCCGCAGATCGGCATCATCAATCCGGGTGAGTTCTCGCCGGCCAATTCGATCGAGATCGTGATCTGGGTGGCGATCGGCGGCCGCGGCACACTTTACGGCGCGGTGGTCGGTGCCTTCCTGGTCAACTATGCCAAGACCTACTTCACCGCCGCACTGCCGAGCATGTGGCTGTATGCGCTCGGGGCGCTGTTCGTGATCGTGACCTTGTTCCTGCCGCGCGGCGTGGTCGGCGCGTTCGCCGCCCGGCATCGTGCCGTGCGCGTGGCCTCGGCATGATCCGCGCAGTACTGGATCGATTCTCGGGGCGCTCGCGCAGCACGCGGCCGCCGCCCATCGAAACCGGCCCCGACTCCTCGCACGGCATGATGCTGTACCTGGAAGACATCACGGTCAGCTTCGATGGCTTTCGCGCCCTGAACGCGTTGACGCTCTACGTCGAGGTCGGCGAGCTGCGCTGCATCATTGGTCCCAACGGCGCCGGTAAGACCACGATGATGGACGTCATCACGGGTAAGACGCGACCGGACTCGGGCTCGGCCTGGTTCGGCCAGACCGTCGACCTGCTGTCCTTGACGGAGCCCGAGATCGCCCAGGCCGGGGTCGGCCGCAAGTTCCAGAAACCCACGGTGTTCGAGCACCACACGGTGTTCGAGAATCTCGAGCTGGCCATGGCGGGAGACAAGTCGGTCTGGAAGTGGCTGTACGCGCGCACCTCACCGGCACAGCTCGAGCACATCGAGCAGGTGCTCGAGAACGTCGGCCTCACGCAGCGCCGCTCCGATCGCGCCGGCGCGCTCTCGCACGGCCAGAAGCAATGGCTCGAGATCGGCATGCTGCTGATGCAGGATCCGCAGCTGCTGCTGGTGGATGAGCCGGTCGCCGGCATGACGCCGCAGGAAATCGAGCGCACGGCGCAGCTGCTGAGCTCGCTCGCGGGCCAGCACTCGGTGATCGTGGTCGAGCACGACATGGAATTCGTGCGCTCGATCGCGCGCAGGGTGACGGTGCTGCACGAAGGCGGCGTTCTGGCCGAAGGCAGTATCGATGAGGTGCAGGCGAATCCCAAGGTGATCGAGGTCTACCTCGGGGTGTAGCATGCTCGAGATCAAAGGCCTCAATCAGTTTTATGGCGGCAGTCATACGCTCTGGGACATCGACATGAGCGTACCGCAGGGCTCCTGCACCTGCCTCATGGGCCGCAACGGGATGGGGAAGACTACGCTGCTCAAGTGCATCATGGGGCTGCTGCCGTCCAGCTCGGGTTCGATCCGGTACGAGGGTCAGGACCTGCGCGCTCTGCCGGCCGAGGAGCGCGCGCATCGACGCATCGGCTACGTGCCGCAGGGGCGCGAGATCTTCTCGCAGCTCACGGTCGAGGAGAATCTGCGCATCGGTTTGGCGGTACGCCGGCCGAAACTGCGTGCGGTGCCCGAGCATCTCTATCAGATGTTCCCGGTGCTCAAGCAGATGCTGCGCCGGCGCGGTGGGGACCTTTCGGGTGGCCAGCAGCAACAACTGGCGATTGCGCGCGCGTTGGTGCTGGACCCGAAGCTGCTGATCCTGGATGAGCCGACCGAGGGCATCCAGCCCAATATCGTGCACGAGATCGGCGAGGTCATTCAGCGCCTGAACCGCGAGATCAACCTGACCGTGCTGCTGGTGGAGCAGAAACTGCCGTTTGCACGCCGGGTCGCGAGCGAGCTGCGCGTGCTCGATAAAGGCCGGCTGGTCGTCTCCGGTACGATCGCCGCCTTGACGGATGAGCTGGTGCACGCGCATTTGACGGTATGAGCAGCGCTTTGCCCCTCGCGCGCGGCTGGCAGGCGCGACTGGCGCTCAGGTTCGAGGCCTCCCCGGTGCGCACGCAGCTCACGCGGCGCGAACACGTGGGTCCGCTGCTGGTGCAACGCGCGTTCTATCCCGAACAGGCTGTGGCGGGAGCGGGCGAGCCCTGCCATGTGGTTGTCCTCCATCCCCCAGGCGGCGTCGCCAGCGGCGATGAACTGCAGCTCGAGGTCGAGGTCTGCCCCGGTGCCCACGCGCTGCTCACGACCCCCGCCGCCGGCAAGTTCTATCGCCGCGGGCCGGCCGGCCTCGCCCGCGTGAGCCAGACGCTGCGGGTCGATGGCGGGGTGCTCGAGTGGCTGCCGCAGGAGAATATTTTTTTTCCGGACGCCGCCGTGGAATTGCGCAGCATCGTGCGGCTGTCCGGCGCGGCGCGATTCATCGGCTGGGAGATCGGCTGCTTAGGGTTGCCCGCGAGCGCGCGGGGCCTGGATGATGGCGCGCTGCAATGGCACTTCGAGCTCTGGCAGCAAGCAAGACCGCTGCTGCTCGAGCGCCTCAGCGTGAGCCGCGAGAGCCTGGGCGCTCGCTGGGGACTGGCTGGTCATGTGGCGCTGGGCACCGCGCTGCTGTTTCCCGCCGGGTTGCCGGAGCTGGCACTCGCGCGCGCCAGCGCTGGGGCCAATTGTGCTGAGCTCATGGTTGCCTGTACGCTCGTGGACGGCGTGCTGGTATGCCGGGCCACCGCGCGGCGCACCGATCAACTCAAGCAGGCCTTCGTGCGGTGGTGGCGCGCCTTACGACCGGCCGTGCTGGCTCGCGAGGCCGTGACACCGAGAATCTGGTCGACCTAACCATGGAATTATCGCCGCGAGAGAAAGACAAGTTGCTGCTGTTCACGGCAGCGCTGCTGGCTGAGCGTCGCAAGGCGCGCGGACTGCAGCTCAACTACCCCGAAGCGGTGGCCTACATTTCCGCCGCCATACTCGAGGGCGCGCGCGATGGGCGCACGGTTGCGCAGCTCATGAGCTACGGGGCAACCTTGCTCACGCGCGCGGACGTCATGGACGGGATCGCGGAGATGATCGCCGAGGTGCAGGTCGAGGCGACCTTCCCCGACGGGTCCAAGCTCGTGACCGTGCATCATCCGATCACTTGAGGACATCATGATTCCGGGCGAGATCATCACGCTTGAGGGCACGCTGAGCTTGAACGCCGGGCGCGAGACGCGCCGCATCACGGTCGCCAACACCGGCGATCGGCCGATCCAGGTCGGCTCGCACTACCACTTCTACGAGACCAATCGCGCGCTCGAGTTCGCACGTGAAAGCGCGCGCGGCTTTCGCCTGAACATCGCCGCCGGCACGGCCATACGCTTCGAGCCGGGGCAGCTGCGCGAGGTCGAACTCGTGGCGCTCAGCGGTGATCGCATCGTCTATGGGTTTCAGGGCCGCATCATGGGCGCATTGTGATGACGCACATCGAGCGTCGCGCCTACGCCGAGATGTTCGGGCCCACCGCCGGCGACCGTGTGCGCCTGGGCGACACCGAGCTCATGATCGAGATCGAGCACGATCATGCGATCTATGGCGAGGAGGTCAAGTTCGGCGGCGGCAAAGTCATTCGCGACGGTATGGGGCAGGGTCAGCGCGGTGCGGCCGAGGTCGTCGACACGGTCATCACCAACATCGTCATTCTCGATCATTGGGGCATCGTCAAGGCCGATGTCGGCCTCAAGGACGGCCGCATCGCCGCCCTCGGCAAGGCCGGCAATCCGGATATCCAACCGGCCGTGAACATCGTGATCGGCGCCGGCACCGAGGTCATCGCGGGCGAGGGCCTGATCATGACCGCGGGGGCGATCGATGCCCATATTCATCTGATCTGTCCGCAACAGGTCGAGGACGCGCTCATGAGCGGGGTCACGACCATGATCGGCGGCGGTACCGGACCGGCGGCCGGTACGTGCGCCACCACCTGCACGCCGGGACCCTGGTATATCGCACGCATGCTGCAGGCGATCGAGGAGCTGCCGATGAACTTCGGTCTGCTCGGCAAGGGCAATGCGAGCCTGCCCGAACCGCTCGAGGAGCAGATTCGCGCGGGTGTCATGGGCCTGAAACTGCACGAGGATTGGGGCACGACGCCGGCCGCGATCGACAATTGCCTGAGCGTCGCAGAGCGCTTCGATGTGCAGGTGGCGATCCACACCGATACGCTCAACGAGAGCGGCTTTGTCGAAGACACGATCGCGGCCTTCAAGGGTCGTGCGATCCACACCTATCACACCGAAGGCGCGGGCGGCGGCCATGCCCCCGACATCATCAAGGCCTGCGGTGTCGCGCACGTACTGCCCTCGTCCACCAATCCGACCCGACCCTACACGCTCAACACGATCGACGAACACCTGGACATGCTGATGGTCTGTCACCATCTGGATCCCGGTATTCCCGAGGACGTTGCGTTTGCTGAATCGCGTATCCGTCGCGAGACCATCGCCGCCGAGGACATCCTGCACGACCTGGGCGCGTTTTCGATGATCTCGTCGGATTCACAGGCCATGGGCCGCGTCGGCGAGGTCATCACGCGCAGCTGGCAGACTGCGCACAAGATGAAGCTGCAGCGCGGCGCGCTGCCGCAAGACAGCGCGCGCAACGATAATTTTCGCGCGCGCCGCTATGTGGCCAAGTACACGATCAACCCGGCCATCACGCATGGCATCGCGCACGAGGTCGGATCGATCGAAGTCGGCAAGCTGGCCGACCTGGTGCTGTGGCGGCCCGCCTTCTTCGGCGCCAAGCCGGCGCTGATCATCAAGGGCGGCATGATCGTCGCGGCGCCGATGGGCGATCCCAACGCCTCGATACCGACGCCGCAACCGGTGCATTACCGCCGCATGTTCGGCGCACTCGGCGGCGCGCGTTCGGCGACGTCGGTGAGTTTTGTCAGCCAGGCGGCGCTCGCGGGCGGCCTTGGCGAGCGGCTCGGGCTGCGCAAGCGGCTGGTGGCGGTCTCGGGCACACGCCACCTGCGCAAGCGCGATCTGATCCTGAATGACTATCTGCCGCAGATCGAAGTCGATTCACAGACCTATGAAGTGCGGGCCGATGGCCAGCTGCTGACCTGCGAGCCTGCGAGCGTGCTGCCGCTCGCGCAGCGCTATTTTCTGTTCTGAGCCCACGCCGCGTCCATGCTGCGGATCTCGCAACGACTGGCCGAGCCTCGCAGTGCCGGGTCTCACAGCGCCGAGATGCGCCTGGTGCTGCCCTTCGAGCTGCGCAGCCGCAGCCGCTTTCGCGCTCGACTGGTCGGCGGCGAGGAGGTCGGTGTGGTGCTCGCGCGCGGCCAGATTCTGCGCGGCGGGGATCTGCTGCTGACCGATGACGGTCGCGTGGTCGAGGTGGGCGCGGCGCCGGAATGGGTCAGCACGCTGCACGCCCAGGACGCGCGATTGCTCGCGCGCGTGGCCTATCACCTGGGCAATCGCCACGTCGCGCTGCAGATCGGTGAGGGCTGGCTGCGCTACAGCCACGATCATGTGCTCGATGAGATGGCCCGCGGCTTAGGTGCGCAGCTCAGCGTCGAGCAGGCGCCGTTCGAGCCCGAGGCCGGCGCCTACCACGCGGGCGGCCACAGCCATGGCGAGCACGGCCATTAATCCGCACGCGCTATTGCGCCTGTGTCATCTGGTGAGCCCGGCATTGCCGGTCGGTGCCTATGCCTATTCGCAGGGCCTGGAGTATGCGGTGCAGGCCGGATGGGTGGTCGATGAGGCGAGCACACTCGAGTGGCTGCAAGGCTTGTCACGCCATGGCCTCGGCACGCTGGATCTGCCGATACTGCTGCGATTGCACGCGGCCTGGAGTGCGAACGATGCCGCGGCGCTGCAGGACTGGAACGCGCAGCTGATCGCCTCACGCGAGTGCGCGGAGCTGCGCGCCGAGGAGCGGCACTTGGGGCAGGCCCTGGCGCGCGTGCTCATCGAGCTCGAGCTGCACGAAGCGCGCTCGTGGCGCGAGCCGGCGCCGGCGTTTGCGACCATGTTCGCTCTCGCGGCTGTACGCTGGCACATCGCGGCGGCTGAGACCCTGAGCGGCTATCTGTGGGCCTGGAGCGAAAACCAGGTGTTGGCCGCGCTCAAGCTGGTGCCGCTCGGTCAATCCGCCGGACAGCGCCTGCTGCACCGGCTGACCGATTCGATGCCGGGCATCGTCGAGCACGCCCTGACGCTGCGCGATGAGGCCATCGGTGTCGGCGTGATCTCGCAGGCGCTCGCGAGCGCCCTGCACGAATCGCAGTACTCGCGGCTGTTTCGCTCGTAGCAGAGCCCAATCTGGTACCTTTGACCCGCATACCCAGGGGACAGAGTGATGTACGCCAGGCCCACCGCGCCGCTTTCAATCGGCGGCGTGGTCGACGACGCGATCAAACTCTATCGCGCGTCCTTTCGTCGCTGCGTTCCGGTTGCCCTGCTCGGCTCCCTGGTCATGGCGGCGTTCGGAATATTTGTCATCGAGTACGCGCGCCACGCTGGATTGCCGTTGACCGGACTAGAGTCGCTCCAGATCTATGCCGAGCCACCGGTCATGGCGGCCGCTCTACTGCAGAGCGTGTTATCGCTGGCATTATATGGCGCCGTGATTGTGATCCTGAATGCCGTAGCCGCCGGCGATGCGAGCCTGCGCTTCGGGCAGGCGATCGGCATCGGATTCTCACGGCTCGCACGCTGCGTGATCGCCGCCGTGCTCGGATCCCTGCTGGTACTTGGGGGCTGTATTGCGCTCGTGGTACCCGGAATTTATTTGCTAGGCACGCTGTTCTTGTGGCCTGTGGCGTTGTACGTCGAGAACGCAGGCGCGATTGAGTCGCTACGTGTGAGCCACAAGTTGATTCGCGGACGTTGGTGGAGTTCGTCGACGATCCTGACGGCGCCGCTGCTGATCATGTTTGCCTTCCTGCTGGGCGCTGACTTGGTGGCGGAAATGTTCGCGTTGCTGTTGCGTTTGGATGCTGCGGCAACTCAGATACTGTTTGAGCTCGTCAATGTTCTGGCCAATATCTTCGTGCTGCCGATGCTGCCAGCGGCGCTGATCGCGCTCTATCAGGATCTGAAAATGCGCCGCGAGGGCGGCGAACTCGCGGCGCGGATTCGGGTAACTTGACGCGGCAAAGTGCCGGAACGGGCCCAAAAAAAACCCCGCCAGACGGGGTTTCAGTCTCTCAAGTCGACACAGGTCTGTCTCAGATGGACATCAATTGTGCAGACCTGAGGGTCCGGCCTTAGAAGGCCCGTCCCGAAAGTGCGGGACCCGCGCGTCAGTTCGCGCTTCAGACCACTCGCGGCAGGCATCAAAAGTTGGCATGCCGCAGCCTGTGTCCATCCGGACAGCCCGAGTTTCTACAATCGAAAGCGCTAGAATCTCTGGTTGTTCGATTTTTGCCGCAACGTTTCGCATGGCGGCAACTGCAGGCGACTATATCGCCTCCTCGACGATAAAACTATAACGGATCAATGAATTGATGCGCAGCAGTCGCCATTCTGCGACGCTTTCCTCACTTCGCGTGCGGTCTCATGTGGTGCCGATCACACGTCGCTGGGCTGTTACAGTGTTGTCACAATATGTTCAATAGAATCGATTCATGATGAGCGCACGGGCCAGTCGACGGCTTGTTACGGCGTGGATGTGCCTCGCCCCGTTGTGGGCCATGGCCGCCCCCCTGCGGGCGCAGAGCGTACGCGCGGAAAAGCGCGAGCTTGATTCCGCCGAGGCCCTGCTGCGAACGCGATTCGAGGCGCTGCCCGAGGGCAGCGAGGTCGTCATGCTGCGTGAGCCGCAACACCTGACCGTGCGCATTCCGGCACGCGCGCTATTCGACGCCGATAGCGCGCAGGTCAACACCGGCGCCGTCAAGCTCCTGCCCTGGTCGGCCGTGACTGAGCTGCTGCGCAAGCGCCATCGAATCGTGGCGCAGATCAACGTCTACACCGACAGCATCGGCGGACAGAGCGCCAACCAGAGCTTTTCGGAGCAACGCGCGCTCTCGCTCGTGGCAGCGCTGCATGCCGCGGCGATCCGCCCGCAACGTGTCACAGCCACGGGCCTGGGGCCGAGCGCGGAGTTGGCGATCAATGACTCGCCCGAAGGGCGAGAGCAGAATCGCCGCGTCGAAGTGGTGTTTGGCCTCTGAGGCCCTTGTGGCTCGGTAGGCCGCTCGGGCGTGGCGCCGGCGTTCAGGCCGGCGCGGGCAGCAGTGAGCGCAGGCGATTCATCGCGCCGACCTCGATCTGGCGGATGCGTTCCGCCGACACGCCGTACTCGGCCGCGAGCTCATGCAGCGTGGCTTTGTCCTCGCTCATCCAGCGTCGCTGCACGATGGCTCGGCTGCGATCATCGAGCCGCTCCATGGCCGCCGAGAGATTCTGCGATGAGGACATGCTCCATTCCTCCGCCTCGACCTGTTCGGCCGGATCGGCACCGGCAGCCGGCAGATAGGACGCCGGGCCGTAGCTTTCTTCCTCGTCGGCGTCGGGCGCAACGTCAAACGACAGATCGCGCGCCGAGAGGCGCCGCTCCATCTCGGTGACCTCGGCCGGGCTCACGCCCAGATCCTTGGCGACCGCGCGGGTTTCGTCGGCACTGAGCCAACTCAGATTGGTCTTCAGGCGGCGCAGATTGAAGAACAGCTTGCGCTGAGCCTTGGTGGTGGCGACCTTGACCAGCCGCCAGTTGCGCAGTACGTATTCGTGTATCTCGGCGCGGATCCAATGCACGCCGAAGGACACCAGGCGCACGCCGACGTTGGGGTCGAAGCGCTTGACGGCTTTCATCAAGCCGATGTTGCCCTCCTGGACCAGATCGTTCATCGGCAGCCCATAGCCGGCATAGCCGCGCGCGATGTGCACCACGAAGCGCAGGTGCGAGAGCACGAGCTCGCGGGCGGCATCGAGATCATTATCCCGGCGGAATCGTTGCGCGAGCTGCTGTTCGTGCTCGCGGTCGAGCACGGGAATACGGCTTACCCGCTCCAGGTAGGCGTCAAAGCTGCCGATCGGGCCGGCCACAGCCAGCCCTGCATGTTGGGCGATCAGCGCAGTCCGAGCGTTCGTCACTCCACAATCCTCCATCTGTACCGAAGCATGGTACCCAGGCAGCGATTTTAGCACTCTTCAGAAACGACTGCTAACCCCTTTGACCCCAGAATTAACCGTCCCTGATCAATGACTTATTCAACCGCTGCCCGGCCCGCTGCGCGCGATTTCGCGCGCGCTGGCGATCGCAGCGCCGATCCAGCCGAGCGCCAGACCGGCGAGCGCCAATATGCCGAGCTCGCGTGCGCTGGGACCTGCGAGCTCGAAGCGCTGGCCGTAGGCGGCGGCCAGCCGTGCCGCGCTCGGAGCCAGGACTAAGCGCGCGCAGGCGACGATACCCCAGGCAATCCCTCCCGCGATCAATCCATACAGTACGCCGGTGTAAAGAAACGGCCGGCGCACGAACGCCCGGCTGCCGCCGACCAGCTGCGTGACTTCGATCTCGGCGCCGCGACTGCGGATCTCGAGCCGGATCGTGTTGCCGACCACCGCAATGACGCCCGCGCCCAGCAACGCGGCGGTGATCCACAGCGTGCGCAGCACAAGTTCGAGGATGGCATTGAAACGCAGCAGCCAATCCTGATCGAGCTGCACCGAGTCGACCTCGGGCCACGCCTGCACAGCGCGCCGCAAGGCCTCGAGCTGCGCCGGGGAGGAGCTTGAAGGCGCCGGACGGATCGCGAGCACGTTCGGGAGCGGATTGTCGGTCAGTGCATCGAGCGCGGCCCCGAAGCCCGATTGCGCGCGAAATTCCTCGAGCGCCTGGGCGGCGGTGATCAACGTGACGTTTGCCACGCCGGCGTGCCCGTTGAGGTTCTGAGCCAGCTGCTTTGCGGTCTGCTCCGTCACCTGTGGTTTCAGATACACCGACAGCCCGACCGCATCGGAGAAATCGCCGGTGGCGCCGCGCACGTTCCGCACCAGCACATCGAGCGCCAATGGCAGCGCGAGCGCCAATCCCATGACGATTACGGTCAGCGTGGTGGCGAAGCCATGGCGTGCCAGATGGCCACCGGAGGAGAGCAGGGCATGGCCATGCCGCGCAGCCCAGTTCGAGATGCTCGCCATCAGAGCAGGCGACCGTCTTCGAGCACAATCTGGCGCCTGCCTGAGGCTTCCACCAGATGCTGATCATGGGTCGCGACCACGACCGTGACGCCGACCTCGTTGAAGCGCCGGAACAGGCCCATGACCTCGCTGGCCAGCGTGGCATCGAGGTTGCCGGTCGGCTCGTCGGCCACGAGCAATGGCGGCTTGCTCACGATCGCGCGCGCGATGCCGACGCGCTGCTGCTCGCCCACCGACAGCTCCAGCGGCGCGACCCGCTCCTTGCCGAGCAGTCCCACCTGGTCGAGCGCGGCGCGCACGCGCTTGTCGATTTCCTTGAACGAGGTGTCGGCGACGATCAACGGCAGCGCGACGTTATCGAATACCGGCCGATCCATGAGCAGTCGATGATCCTGTAGCACGATGCCGATGTTCCTGCGGAACAACGGCACGCGACGCAACGGCAGCTTGCCCGTGTTCTGGCCGTTCACAACCAGCAGCCCGCGCGTGGGCCGCTCGAGCAGCGCGATGAGCCTGAGCACGCTGCTCTTGCCGGCGCCCGAGCGGCCGGTCAGGAACACCATCTCGCCATCGGCGACTTCGAAGCTCAAGTCCGACAGTGCTTGCCGGCCGTTCGGGTAGCGCTTGCTGACGCGCTCGAAGCGAATCATGTGACCGCGCCATCGATCAGTGCGCTGGCGAAGGCGCGAGCATTGAAGGGACCAAAATCCTCGACTTTCTCGCCGACGCCGATGAAGCGAATCGGCAGTTTGAGCGCGCGTGCGATCGCCACGACGATGCCGCCGCGCGCGCTGCCGTCGAGCTTGGTCAGCACCAGGCCGGTTACGCCGAGCGCGGCGTGAAACTGCGTTGCCTGCGCAAGCGCGTTCTGTCCCTGATTGGCATCGAGCACCAGCAGCACCTCGTGCGGCGCTTGCATGTCGAGCCGTTGCATGACGCGTTTGACTTTCTTGAGCTCGTCCATCAGGTGCGTCTGGCTGTGAAGACGTCCGGCGGTATCGGCGAGCACAACATCGATATGGCGCGCCTGCGCGGACTGCAATGCATCGAAGATCACCGCGCCGGGATCGGCGCCGGTCTGCTGCGCGCTGAAGGCCGCGCCGCTGCGCTCGGCCCACACGTGCAGTTGTTCGACCGCGGCGGCGCGAAAAGTATCCCCGGCTACCAGCAGCACGCTCAAGCCCTGCGCGCGTAAGCGCCACGCGAGCTTGCCGATGCTGGTGGTCTTGCCCGAGCCGTTGACGCCGATGATGAGCACCACGAACGGCTTAGCTCCGCGCTCAATGTGCAATGGCCGCTCGCAGGGCTGGAGCAGCTCGCTCAGTCGATCGCGCAGTGCACCGAGCAGGGCCTCGACGTCAGCGAGTTCATGCAGCGCGACGCGCCGGTTGAGATCCCCAAGAATGTCGTTGGTGGCCTCGACGCCGACGTCGGCAGTCAGCAGCCGCGCCTCAAGATCCTCCAGCACCGCGGCATCGATCTTGCGACCGCGCAGCAGGCTGCGCAGGTCGCGCGCGATCGAGGCACCGCCGCGGTTCAGGCGCGCCTTGAGGCGGCCCAGGAATCCCAGAGGTTCATCAGTGCGATCATCGCTCGGTGGCATAGCCGGCGGATTGTCGCACGCTGCGGTAGGATTCGCGGCCTCATGAGACCAGAGCGCACGTTACGCATCATTGCCGGGCAGTGGCGCGGACGAAAATTTCGTTTTCCGCCACTCGACATACGGCCCACACCCGATCGCGTGCGTGAGACCTTATTCAACTGGCTGCAGCCGCGCATCGAAGGCGCCCGCTGCCTGGATCTGTTCGCCGGCTCCGGTGCCTTAGGGTTAGAGGCGCTCTCGCGCGGCGCGGCATCGGTGGTGTTCGTCGAGCAGCAGCGCGCTGCGGCCGCGGCGATCGAGCAGCTTCTCACCGCTTGGCAGGCCACGGGCGCTGCGGTGTTCTGTACCGAGGCACAGCGCTATTTGTCAGCGGCCGAGGCACGCGGCTTCGATCTTGTGTTCCTCGACCCACCCTACGGCTCGGGCGCGCTCGCCACGGCCGCGAACGCCCTCGGGCGCGGTTGGCTCGCGCGCGATGCGCGGGTCTATATCGAGCACGCCCGGCGCGATGCATTGCCGGCCTTGCCGGGGAGCTGGCGTGAACTGCGTTCCGGCACGGCCGGCGAGGTCGGGTATCATCTATTGGAAGTCAGTGAGTCCGCGCCAGCGGGGAGTGTCGCGACAACATGAGATCCAGTGCGGTCTATCCAGGCACTTTCGACCCGTTCACGCGCGGCCATGAGGACATCGTGCGCCGCGCGGCCACTATCTTCGATCATGTGGTGGTGGCGATCGCCGCCAACCCCAACAAGACGCCGACCTTCGACAGCTTGCAGCGCGTTGATCTCGCGCGCAACGTGCTGGCCGATCTGCCCAACATCGAAGTCGTGGGCTACAGCGGCCTCACGGTGGATTTCGCGCGCGCGCGCAATCTGTCGGTAGTCGTGCGCGGCTTACGCGCGGTGTCGGATTTCGAGTTCGAGTTTCAGCTCGCCAACATGGGCCGGCACCTCCAGCCCGACGTCGAGACCGTGTTCATGGTGCCCAAAGAACAGTTCACGTTCATTTCCTCGACACTGGTGCGCGAGATCGCGCTGCTCGGCGGCGACATCAGCCACTTCGTGCACCCGCTGGTCGAGGCGGCGTTCAAGCGCCGGCTCGGGCGCTAAAACCCGAGCGCGACACCCTCGCGGCGCGGATCGGCGCCGCCGTCGAGCGAGCCATCGGACAGCACCTGTACCCCTGTCAGTCCCGACTCCTCGTACTGCCCGGCATGCACCGCTAAGCCCCGCGCATTGAGCGCCTCGAGCAGCTGTGGGCCGAACTTGTCGGTTTCGCCCGAAAAATTCGCGCCGTGCGCGACCAGGTTGGGCAAAGCGACCGCCGCGCGCATGGACAGGTGCCAGTCGAGAGCGCCGACCAGCGTCTTGAGGACGTAGGCAATGATCGCCGGTCCGCCGGCCGAGCCCGCCGCCGCGACGAAGTGGCGCTGCCCATCGAGCACGATGGTCGGTGACATGCCTGAGCGCGGGCGCTTGCCGGGCGCGACGGCATTGGCCGCTGGCTGACCGCTGGCGTCGCTCGGCGAGAAACTGAAATCGGTGAGCTGATTGTTCAGGAAAAACCCGTCGACCATGCGGCCCGAGCCGAAGATGCCCTCGACGGTCGTGGTCATAGAGACCACGTTGCCCATGGCATCGAGGATCACGAAGTGCGTGGTACCGCCGGGCTCGACGCTCTGATCGGCGGCCCTGGCGCTCGCCCCCGGTGGTACACCGGCGTGCGGCGGCGTACGGGCGATGCGATCGCCGATCTGCGCCGCACGCTCCTGTACATAGGCCGGATCGAGCAGTCCTTCGAGCGGCACCGTGACAAAGCTGGGATCTCCCACGTAGAAGTTGCGATCGGCGTACATGAGCCGCTCGGCCTCGCCGAGCTCGACCCAGGCGATCGGGTCCTCTGGGCCGCGCTGTGCGATGTCGGTGTCGGCCAGCAGCATGAGGCCCTGCAACACGCCAATGCCGCCGGACGGCAACGGCGGGGTGCAGACCAGATACACGCGCCAGGGCCGGCACAGCGCTGCGGACTCGATCGGCTGGTAGCGCGCGAGGTCCTCGAGTGAGAGCGAGCCGGCGAGCTCGCCCTGATGAACACGCTGCACGATGTCCTCGGCGATCGAGCCTTGATAGAGCGCGCGCGTGCCTTCGCGGGCCAGACGATGCAGCGTGGCCGCATAGGCGGCATTCTTGAGCACATCGCCAGCCACGAGCCGCGTGCCGTCGGGCTTGCTGAAGTAATGCGCGGCGTCGCTGGCCGAGGCCTGCGGTGCGCGGCTCGCGATCATGCCCGCGAGCCGCGGGCTCACGATGAAGCCCTGTGTCGCGAGGCGCTCGGCCTCGCCGAACAGATCGCGCCAGGCGAGCTTGCCGTGCTCGTGCTGCAGTAGACCTAATGCGGCAACGGCGCCGGGCACGCCGGTGGACCGGCCGCTCAGCACGGCAGTCGGGAACGGCAGCGGCTGGCCGTCGGGACCCAGGAACATATCGGCCGTAGCGCCCGCCGGCGCGGTCTCGCGGCCGTTGTAGGCCAGAACCTGCCGTGTGCGCGCGTCGTAGTAGGTGATGAAGGCGCCTCCGCCCAGTCCCGAACTCTGCGGCTCGACCAGGCTGAGCACCGCCTGCACCGCGACCGCCGCATCGGCGGCCGAACCGCCCTCGCGCAGCACCGCGAGTCCCGCCTGCGCCGCGAGCGGATTGGCGGCGACGACCATGACGTGGTGCGCCGTCGCGGCAGCGGGCGGAGCTGCCGTGCGGCAGGACTGCAGCGCCAGGAGCCCTGGCAGCAGGGCGACGAACGCAGCTGCCGCTGGGCGAGCAAAATTGCTGTTGTCGATCACTGACGCGCGCGCCGCGCCGGCGGGCGCCGCGCCTTTGCTGCCTTGACCATCGCTATACGCGGCGGACTTGCGCAGCGCGGCAGCCGATCCACGCGCGAGAGATCTACCGCACGCCATAGGTACCAGGCCGCGGCGCTGCGGTAAGGCTTCCAGCGCTCGCCGAACTGCGCCAGTGCGCGCGGCGTGGGCATGGCCTTGAGCCCATAGGCCAGACGAAAGCCATTGCGCACACCGTAATCGTCGACCGGCAGCACATCGGGGCGCTTGAGCTGGAACATCAGCATCATCTCGACCGTCCAGCGGCCGATGCCGCGCACTGCGCACAGCCGCTCGATGATCTCCAGGTCGCTTAAGCATTCGAGTTCGGCATGCGCAGGCACGACGCCCTCGATGGTTTTGGCCGCCAGATCCTTGAGCGCGGCGACCTTGGCAAACGAGAAGCCCACGGCGCGCAGCGCCTCATCGCGCGCCGCGAGCACGTGCTGCGGCAAGGGAAAGCCCGGAGGCTCGAACAGGTCCACAAAGCGCGCAAGGATGCGCGCGGCCGCGACGCCATGCAGTTGCTGATGCGCAATCGCGCGCGCGAGAGCCTCGAACGGCGCGTGCTGCGCGCGCGACTCGAGCCGGCAGGGACCGGCGGCCTTGATCAGCGCGGCCATGACCGGATCGGCCTTGAGGATGCGATGGGCGCGACGATGCATGGGTCGGCTGTCAATGCTGGCAGTGCGGACAGAAATAGCTCGAGCGCGCGCCCTGCGTGATCTTTCGTATCGGCGTGCCACACACCCGGCAGGGCTTGCCGTCGCGTTCATACACGTACAGTTTCTGGCGGAACTCGCCCGGATTGCCGTCGGTGTCGACGTAGTTGCGCAGGCTCGTGCCGCCGGCACGAATCGCCGCGTTGAGCGCGGTGCGCACCGCGCGCACGAGTCGCGCGCAGTCCTTGAGCGTCAGGCGACGCGAGGCGCGCCGCGGATTGATGCGGGCGCGGAGCAGGGCTTCGCTGGCGTAGATGTTGCCGACGCCGGTCACGAGCCGCCCGTTCATCAGCACCTGCTTGATCGCGGCCCGACGCGTACGCGTGATGCGCCACAGGTAGTCGGCATCGAAGGACGCATCGAAAGGCTCGGGCGCCAACCAGCGCAGCAGGCGATGTTGGGCGGGATCCTCGTGCGTATAGTGCAGGCTGCCGAAGCGTCTTGGGTCGTTGAACCGCAGATCCAGTCCTGAATCGAACGCCAGGTCGAACTGGTCGTGCTTGAGGCGCGGCGCGCCGGCGTGCAGCACGCGCAGGCTGCCGGACATGCCCAGGTGCAGGATCAGGGTGCCGCGCTCGAGGTTCAGCAGCAGATATTTGGCGCGGCGGCCGACGGCGAGGGCTTGCTGGCCGGCGAGCTGTTCGGGAAGGTGCTGTTCGATGGGCCAGCGCAGCCGCCGGTCGTAGATGCGCAGCTCTTTGATGCGAGACCCTCGCAGCGCGCGCTCGATGCCGCGGCGCGTGGTTTCGACCTCGGGCAGTTCGGGCACCGAGGGACCGCCCCTATTTGATCTTGGTTTCCTTGTACGCGACGTGCTTACGTACTCGCGGATCGAACTTGCGCACTTCCATCTTGTCCGGATGCAGCCGCTTGTTCTTCATCGCGACGTAGAAATGGCCGGTACCGGCAGAGGACAGCAGTTTGACTTTTTCGCGCATGCTTAAACCTCAGATCTTGGTGCCGCGGCTTCGCAGGTCCGCGAGCACCGATTCCAGTCCCTTCTTCTCGATCGTGCGCATGGCGTTGGTCGACACGCGCAGGCTGACCCAGCGCTTCTCGCCCTCGAGCCAGAAGCGCTGCGTGTGCAGATTGGGCAGAAAGCGCCGGCGCTTACGGTTGTTGGCGTGCGAGACGGTGTTACCCGTGATGGGGCGCTTGCCCGTGACCTGACAGACCCGAGACATGAGCTTCGTCCTCGAAATCAATACGTTACGTGCGGGGGCGCTTTATACCAGTCGGCGGGGGCCTACCGCAAGCGGCACGGTCGCGGTGGGGGCTCGGCCGCGCCACAGCACCAGCGCGACGCCCAGGATCACGAGCACCGCACAGAGGATCGCCACCGGGGTGATCTTCTCGTGCAGCACGATGGCGCCGAGCGCCAGCGCGATGACCGGATTGACCAGGGCGTAGGTGCTGACCTTCTGTGCCGAGACGTGTGCCAGCAGGAAGGCGTAGCAATTGACCGCGATGATGCTGCCGAAGATGACGAGGTAAGACACCGCGAGCACCGACTGCAATGAGATCTGCGACGCGGAGAAGCCGATCCATTCACGATCGAGGACGCCCATCACCAGCTGGAAGGCGGCGCCCGCGAACATCTGCAGACAGGTGTAACTGCCCAGGCGGTTGGGGTCGACGTAGCGGCGCTGCAGCAGCGAGCCCAGCGCCCAACCCAGCTCGGCGATCAACACCGCGACCACGTGAATCGGCCGCATCTGACCGGACAGCGAGTGTGTATGCAGCGTCAGCACCACCACGCCGGCCAGTCCAAGGGCCACGCCGAGCACTCCGCGCGGCGTGGGCGTTTGGTGCGAGAAGAACAGCCAGTCGAACAGCAGGATCATGACCGGCAGGGCACAGATGAACAGTGCCGTGATGCCCGAGGGCAGTCCCTGCTGCGCCCAGATCACGAAGCCGTTGCCGACGCCGCTCAGCAAGACCCCGCACAGCAGGCTGCCAGCGATGTTCAGGCCCGCGAACGGCCGCGGCGTGCGCGCGCGCAGCCACGCGTACATGAGGCCGGCGGCCACGAAAAACCGGAAGGCGCCGCTGAAGAACGGCGGAATCGTTCGGATCGCGAGCGCGATGCCGAGAAAGGTGGTGCCCCAGATGAGGTAGACGCCGGCGAATGCCAGCAGGATGGCATTCGTGCCGGGTCGTGCAGTCATGGGGCGCTAGTGTGTCAGATCAGGCCGCGCTCGGCGAAAGACAGGCAGCCGTTGTCGGCCACGATCAGATGATCGAGCACGCGGATGTCCACGAGCTGCAGCGCTTCGCGCAGGCGCCGCGTAATGAGCTCATCGGCATGACTGGGCTCGGCGACCCCTGAGGGGTGGTTATGCGCCAGGATCACGGCCGCGGCATTGCGCGCGAGCGCCTGCTTGACCACTTCGCGCGGGTGCACGCTGGCCCCATCGATGGTGCCGCGGAACAGTTCCTCGAAGGCGATCAGCCGGTGCCGGTTGTCCAGGTGCAGGCAGCAGAACAGCTCATGCGGCATATCGCGCAGCCTTGAGACCAGGAACTCGCGCGTCGCAGCGGGCGAATGCAATGGCGGTCCGGCGCGCAGCGCCTCGGCATAGTGGCGCCGTGCGAGCTCGAGGGCGGCCTGCAGCCGGCAGTAGCCGGCCGCGCCGATTCCGGGAGCCGCCAGGCACACCCCGGGCGCGGCCGACAGCAAGGCGCGCAGCGACTGGTGCCGCCCGAGCAGGTTGCGCGCCATCGCCACCGCATCGACGCCGCGGCGACCGGAACTGCCGAGCAACACGGCCAGCAGTTCGGCATCGGAGAGCGCCTGGGCGCCGCTTGCGAGCAGTTTTTCGCGCGGGCGCTCGCGCTCGGGCCAGTCTTTGATACTCATTCGCACTCCGCCGGGGCGGCCCCGGCCAAAAAATGTGCGCCAAGTCTGATATGACATGACTGCGCCGTGCGATCCTCATATCGTGCGCGCATCGCCGGAAAGTCCGATAATTGGCGTATGAAAGGCAAACGCATCCTGCTCGGGGTCACCGGCGGTATCGCAGCCTACAAAAGCGCGGATCTGGTGCGGCGCTTGCGTGAGCGTGGCGCGCAAGTGCAGGTCGTCATGACTGAGGGCGCGCAGAAATTTGTCACGCCGACGACGTTCCAAGCCCTGTCCGGACGCACGGTGCGTACCGATCTGTGGGACGCCGCGCATGAGGCGGCCATGGGGCATATCGAACTCGCGCGCTGGGCCGAGCTGCTGCTCGTGGCGCCCGCGAGCGCCGATTTCCTCGCGCGACTCGCGCACGGCCTCGCCGATGATCTACTGAGCACGCTGGCGTTGGCCACTGCGGCGCCGATCGCGGTGGCGCCGGCGATGAATCAGCTCATGTGGGGCAATGCCGCTACACAGGCCAATGTGGCGCTGTTAACGCAGCGCGGCGTGCGCGTGCTCGGTCCGGGCGTTGGCGATCAGGCCTGCGGCGAAACCGGGCCCGGCCGCATGCTCGAGCCGCTCGAGATCGCGGCGCTGATCGCGCCATTGCTCAGACACGAGGGGCCCTTGCAGGGGCATCGCGTGCTCGTGACCGCGGGGCCGACGCGCGAGTGCATCGATCCGGTGCGCTTCGTGAGCAATCGCAGCTCCGGCAAGATGGGCTTCGCGGTCGCGCAAGCGCTGCAGGAGGTCGGCGCCGAGGTCGTGCTCGTGAGCGGCCCGGTATCGCTGCCCACGCCGTTCGGCGTGCGCAGAATCGATGTCGAGAGCTGCGAGCAGATGTATGCGGCCGTACAGCGCGAGCTGCCCGGCACGGCGATCTTCATCGGCACGGCGGCCGTCGCGGATTATCGGCCCACTCAATGCGCGCCGCAGAAGATCAAGAAGACCGGCGAGCGCCTCGAGCTTGAGCTCACGCGCACCGTCGATATCCTGGCGCACGTGAGTGCCAGCACGCCGCGGCCGTTCGTGGTCGGCTTCGCCGCCGAGACCCATGCCGTCGAGCATCATGCGCGCGCGAAGCTGCTGGCAAAGAACCTGGATCTGATCGCCGCTAATGAAGTCGGGCACAGCAAGGCCTTCGACTGCGACCACAATGCGCTGCTGGTGCTCTGGCGCGGCGGCGGGCGTATCGAGCTACCCAGTGCGAGCAAATGCGAGCTCGCGAACGCGCTGACCGGCTTGATCGTCGAGCGCTTTCAAGAGCAGCTGCGCGAGCGCCTGGATAAAAGCGCACCGGCTCGGGAGCTGCGCGAAGGTTGATGGACGCCGCCGCCGCCGCCGCCGCACGCCGCACGCTGCGGATCCGCATTCTCGATGCGCGACTGGGCGCACAATTTCCACTGCCGCACTACGCCACCGAAGGCAGCGCCGGGTTGGATCTGCGCGCCTGCATCGATGCACCGATGCTTCTGGCCCCCGGCCAGGCCGAGTTGATTCCAACCGGGCTAGCGATTCATCTCGACGATCCCGGATTGGCCGCGATGATCCTGCCACGCTCGGGCCTCGGCCATAAGCACGGCGTCGTGCTCGGCAATCTGGTCGGTCTGATCGACTCGGACTACCAGGGGCCGCTGATGGTCTCGTGCTGGAATCGCGGGACTGCGCCCTATCGGATCGCGCCCGGCGAGCGCATCGCGCAGCTGGTCGTGGTCCCGGTTGTGCAGGTGGCCCTCGAGGTGGTCGAGGATTTCAGCGTCAGTGCGCGCGGCGGCGGCGGCTTTGGGCACAGCGGCCGACAGTAGCCGCCTTGCGCGCGTTCAGGAGCGCGGTCTGGCGGTCAGCTCGCGATAGCGCTGGATGTCGCCGTCGAATTGGGCCTGCGTGGCGGCCTGCTCGCGGCGCTTGGCATCGAGCGCCTCGTGCTGGGTGCGCGCTTCATTCATCGTGCGGACCAGGTCCTCGGCCAGTTCATCCGGCAGGCGCTGCGCGTTCGGCTGGCTGCTATAGGGCTTGAAGTGCATCGCCCGCTCCTGCAGCGCGTCGAGTCGCGAACTGAGCGTATCGATAGAGATCAGGGCGCCCCTGATCTGGGCTTCCATCAGTGTCACGCGCTCATCGCGCAGCTGCTCGATGTCCTTGGTCGAGAGGTAGGTCGAGAGCAGGGTTTGGTCGTGCTGCGCGCGCTGCTCAGCCGCACCCGCGGCCCGCGACTGCTCGGCCTGCTGGGCCGCGTTCTTGACGCCCTCGACGTGGCCGACCTCGACCCCCTGGCCATTGAGCACCGAGCGCTCGCTCTGCGAGTATTCGGACGGGACGCTGTCGCCGTAATGCACGATGCCCTTCTCATCGACCCAGCGGTAGACCCTACCGTTCGGGGACGAGGTGTCATTGGCGCCGAACGCGGCGCCAATGCCAAGCATCGCCGCGCAACAGGCGATCAGCGAGGCGATGAGATTCCGCCGACGATCCATTCTGGTGCCATTGTCCACGACGGGCGCCCGGCTGCAAGCGCTAGTGGGCGGCGACGCCGTATTTGAGACGATAGGCGCGCAGGGCGGCGAGCTGTTCGACCGTCGGTGCGAGCCCCGGGGCGGCCCCCGGTGTCTCCAGCGCCGCGATCAGCTCGCTCAGCGTCACAATCGCGAGACAGCGCAGGCCGTATTGCGCTTCCATCTCCTGCACGGCCGAGCGCTCGGACAGACCCTGTTCCTGGCGGTCGAGCGCAAGGGCCACGGCGACCGGCTCGGCGCCGGCGCGGCGGATCAGCTCGATGGACTCGCGGATGGCGGTACCGGCCGTGATCACGTCATCGACGATCACGACCCGGCCCTTGAGCGGGCTGCCGATCAGCACGCCGGCCTCGCCGTGATCCTTGGCCTCCTTGCGGTTGTAGGCCCAGGGCACGTTGCGCTCGTGGCTGCCGGCCAGCGCGATCGCGGTGGTCGCGACCAGCGGGATGCCCTTGTAGGCGGGGCCGAACAGCATGTCGAAGCCGAGCGCGGCGTGCACCAGTGCCGCGGCGTAGCAGCGGCCCAGGGCGGCGATCGAGGTACCATCGTTGAACAGCCCGGCATTGAAAAAGTACGGGCTCACTCGCCCGGACTTGAGCGTGAACTCGCCAAAGCGCAGCGCCTGGCGCGCGAGCGCGAGCTCGATGAATTGACGCTGGTAGTCCCGCACCCGCCCGCCCTCCGGATGAATGCAGCAGGGTATCATTGTGGACCAACCGCTTTTGGATCAACTGCCTTGAATGCTGAGCCGTCCCCGGGCGCTCTGGAGTCGCTGCGCAACTATGCCCGGCCGCGCATGCTCTCCATGCTGGCGCTGGGCTTCTCCAGTGGCCTGCCCTACATGCTGATTTTCAGCACCCTGTCGGCTTGGTTGAGCCAGAGTGGGATCACCCGCGCGACCATCGGTATGTTCTCGTGGGTGTCGCTGGTCTATACGCTCAAATTCCTGTGGTCGCCGGTCGTGGACCGCCTGCGCTTGCCGCTGATCGGCCGTACGCTCGGACAGCGGCGCAGCTGGATGCTGCTGGCGCAGCTCTCGATCGCGGGCGCGCTGCTCGCCACCTCGGCCAGCGATCCTCAGATGCACGTCATGCATGTCGCCGCATTGGCTCTTTGGCTGGCGTTTTCGGCCGCGACCCAGGATATCGCGATCGATGCCTGGCGCATCGAGTCGGCGCCGATGCGCGAGCAGGGCCCCATGGCCTCGGCCTACCAGCTCGGTTACCGGCTCGCGATCCTAACCGGCTCTGCCGGAGCACTTTGGATCGCCGCCGATGCAGGGTGGGCGCGCAGCTATGCCACGATGGCCTCGCTGGTCGGCATCGGCGTAGCCACGACCTTGCTGGTGCGCGAGCCCGAGCGCATCGTGCCGCAGGTATCGGTGCTGACCGAAAAGCGGGTCATCGACTGGCTCGATCATCGCGCCCATTGGCCGCACTCGCTGCGGCAAGCAGGGGCCTGGTTTCTCGGCGCCGTGATCTGTCCGTTGATCGATTTCTTTGCGCGCTACGGACTGCAGCTCGGGCTGCTGATGTTTGCATTCATCAGCACCTATCGGTTGACGGACTTCACCATGGGCGTGATGGCCAACAAGTTTTATCTGGATATGGGCTTCACGCTCAAGCAGATCGCCGCGGTGGCGAAGGTGTTTGGTACGGTCTGGAGTGTCGCAGGCATTCTGATCGGCGGCTTTGCGGTGGCTCGTCTCGGGCGCACGCGCTCGCTGCTGCTCGGCAGCGCGCTGGTCATTATCTCGAACGTCGGCTACGCGATCCTCGCCGCGCACGGCGAGCCCAGCGTGCCGGGGCTGGCTACGGTGATCAGCCTGGATAATTTTGCCCAAGGCGTGCATGGCACGGCCTTGATTGCGTTCTTGTCGTCGCTGACGAGCACTTCGTTTACAGCCACGCAGTATGCCCTGCTGTCGTCGCTGTACGCTTTGCCCCCGAAGCTGCTGATGGGAACATCGGGCTTCGTGGTAGACGCAATCGGCTATCCGCCGTTCTTCCTGTACACGGCGTCCTTAAGCATCCCAGCGTTGCTGCTGCTGTATTGGCTGGCGCGACGCCGCGATTTTCAGTTGCTGCAGCCGGCGGCCCCGGTAGCGTGAGCCTGATCGAACAGCCTTAGCGGAACAGATCCGGCGCGTCGAACAGATCCAGTCCTTCCAAGCCGCCCGCCATCTGCGAATCGCCTTCCAGGCCGCTGTTTGGCGCGGGCGCATCGTCTTCACTATCGACGTCGACCGAGCCGCTCCAGTCCTCCGGTGCCTCGGCGTTTTCGATCTCGCCGCTGGCGCGCTGCGTATCCCAGTCCTCGATCTCCATCTCCTCGACGGTGCCGTCGAAGGTCTGCATCTCGATGGTGCCGTCGTCCTCGTCGATCGCGACGACTTCGAAGCTCTCGCCTCCGCGGAGGCGATACCAGGCGCCAATCTCGGGCTGCGCGCGCATTGTCAGTAGGCTCCCGTATTCAGCCGATGTGGAATCAATGACGCTGCGTTCTGCAACGCACACGTCTTGTGGTCATGTTGCGCCTGCCGCGGGACGCATTTCAAGACTAATTTGGTTTCGGCATCTTGTTCAACCAGCTGCTGCGCAGCCTGGGCTGACGCCCCCCGGGCTACGCGCCCCGGGCAAACAGCAGTTCGCGCACGCGGTGACCCAGGCGCTCGCCGCGCCGTTCGAAGCGCGTGGCCCTGCGCAGCATCACACGATCGATAAATCCGCCGTGCTCGGCGCAATTGCGCAATGCTTCGCAAGCGCACAGCACGCCGAGCATTTCCTCGGCGTACGGCTCCCAGTCGGTTGCGAGATGGAAGCGGCCGCCGGGCGTGAGCCGCGAGGCCACCAGGCTCGCGAACGCGGGCTGCACAATGCGGCGCTTGTGATGGCGCGTCTTTGGCCACGGATCGGGAAACAAAAGCTGCAACTCATCGATACTCTCGTGCGCGATCTGGTATTGCAGCACTTCGACCGCATCGTGGGCGATCACGCGTAGGTTGCCGATGCCGGCCTTGCTGGCTGCGAGCAGCAGGTGGCCGATGCCGGGCCGATGCACTTCGATACCGAGGAAGTCGCGCTCGGGAGCGCCGATCGCGCGCTCGAGCAGGTGCTCGCCGTTGCCGAAGCCGATCTCGAGCGTACGCGCGGCGATGCGGCCGAACAGCCGATTCAGGTCAAGCATGCCTGCGGCGAAGTCGACGCCGTAGCACGGCCACAAGGCGGTTAGCGCGCGCTGCTGCGCATCGGTGATGCGCCCGGCGCGCATCACATACGAGCGCACGCTGCGCGCGGGAGCGGAGGCTTGCTGCATGCGCCGAGTATCTCATCTCCGATCGCTGCGGCGTCGGACGCTTCCGACAGCACAAGGCCCGTGCATTAGGCTATGGTTGCCGGCCTATCCACCTCGCTCGGTGCGGGAAAAAGGCAGCTATGCTTTTCAAGGCAGCCGTCGCCGCTGCTGCGGCACTCTGTCTGGCTGTGGCCTGCCGTCCGCGCGGCCCGGAGGGCGGGGGCGATGCCCGCGTCGAGGCGCTGCTGTCGCGCATGACGCTCGATGAGAAGATCCAGTTATTGCACGGCGCGCCGGAGCCGGCCCAAAGCAATCAAGGCGAGGCTGGCTATCTGCCCGGTATTGCGCGCTTAGGGATAGCGCCGCTGCGCTTTGCCGATGGGCCGCCGGGTGTACTGACGCGCTACCCGGCGACGGGACTGACCGCAAGCATGGGTCTGGCTGCGACCTTCAGTCGCGACGATGCGCGCGCCACCGGTACCGTCATCGCGCGCGATGCGAAGGCTCTGGGCATCGACCTCGTGCTCGAGCCGTTCATCAATATTCATCGCGACCTCAGCTTCTTTCGCGCCTACAACACCTTCGGCGAAGACCCGCTGTTGACCGGCGAGATCGCCGCGGCGCAGATCGAGGGCATTCAGGACGGCGGCGTCATGGCGCAGGCCAAACACTACATCGCCTATGATGGCGCGACCGATGTCACCGTCGATACGCAGACCCTGCATGAGATCTACCTCGCACCGTTCGCGGCGGCCGTCGCCGCCAATGTGTCGTCCATCATGTGTTCCTACAATGTCGTGAATGGCCGCTACGCGTGCGGCAACCGCGACACGCTGGGCTCGATGCTGCGCGATGAACTGAAGTTCCGCGGTTTCGTGACCTCCGATTGGGGCGCCGTGCACGCGACGAGTTTCATCAATGACGGACTGGATGTGGAGATGCCCGGAAGCGGCACCGTCATGGACTCCTATCTCGCGGGCACGCTGCCCAAGAAGGATGAGCCGCGCATTTTGCTCGCGGGGCCGATCATCAATAACATTCCCGAGGAGACGCTGCCCGAGTCGATGCCCGCGCCGCGCTTGGCGGGTTCGGCGCCGATCGGCCTGCTGGCCGCCATGGCGCAGGGCGGCGTCGTGGAGAGCGCGATCGCGCAGGCAGTCCGGCGCGTGCTGCTGCAGATGGAGCGCTTCGGACATCTCGACCACCATTCAGTGAACGCGCCGCCGAGTGGAATTGTTTCCCGGGAAGCCATCGATGCCAACGCTGCCGTCGTGCGCCGTACCGCGCTGGACGCAGCGGTGCTGCTCAAGAACGACAGCGCAGCCCTGCCGCTGGGACCGCAGGATCTGACAGCGCTGGCGATGATCGGCCCCGGAGCGCTACAGGACATCGCCATCGGCGAGTCGGGGGAGAAGGCCTTGGGGCGCATCGAGCGCCAGATTGGCCCGAGCGCGGCGCTGCGCGAGGCGGCAAGCGCTAATCTCCTCGAGGCCGCAGCCGATGACATGACCGGTACGCCGATCCCGTCCGGGCAGTTCGCGCATAGCGGCGGCAGCGGTCTGCAGCGCCACGACAGCCAGGGCGCGCCGACCGCGATTGACGAGGCGCTGGATTTCAGCACGGCACGCGGCAACGCGCTGCCGGCCGGCACGAGCGCTCAGTGGACCGGCGTGCTGCGCGTGCCGCAGGCCGGTCGATATCGACTCTACTTGCAGATCCTCGGAGCCAGCGGGTCCCTCGCGCTCGATGGCCAGCCCATTGCAGCCACCGGTGGCTTGAATTTGCACGGCAACGTGCTGCAGCCCGGACAGGACAATGTGCTGCCCACGCGCGATGGGCTGGACAACGTGCGCCGCGAGCTCGAACTCGGCCGCGGTACGCACGCCTTATCGGTGCAGGTCTACGGCGAGGCTTACGGACAGCCGGTGCAGGTGCGGCTCGCGTGGGTCACGCCGGCTCAGCGCTCTTGCGACTACGAGCAGGCGGTCCGGGCCGCCAGGTCGGCGCGCAAGGCGGTTGTGTTCGCGTGGAGTCGCGGCCGACCTGTGTTCCATCTGCCGGGCGATCAGGATCAGCTCATCGCCGACGTCGCGGCTGCGAATCCGAACACGATCGTGGTGCTGAATGTGAGCGAACCGATTGCGATGCCCTGGCTGGATCGAGTCAAAGCCGTGTTGCTGATGTGGTATCCGGGCGATGAAGGCGGCCGCGCGAGCGCCGATCTGTTGCTCGGTCGAGTCAGTCCGGGCGGGCGATTGCCCTTCACCTGGCCACGCGTGCTTGAGGACGGCCCCGCCAACGATCCGGCGCACCCCGAGCGCTCATCCCGCGGCATCGCGGGCGCGACCACGTATTCCGAGGGGATTTTCGTCGGTTACCGCTGGTTCGATGCACACCACATCGAGCCGCTGTTTCCGTTTGGGTTTGGCCTCTCGTATACGCAGTTCGACTACGCTGATCTCGCTGTCGGCCGTGCCGCGGATGGCGGCCTGGATGCGAGCTTTGAGCTGCACAACGCCGGTCACGATGCTGGCGATGAAGTCCCGCAACTGTATCTCGGCGCGCCAAGCCCGGCGCCCGCAGGCGCGCAGATCGCGAGCCGCGCGCTCGCGGCCTTCGAGCGCGTGCATCTGGCCGCCGGCGAGACGCAGCGAGTCACATTGCATGCTGCGCCGCGCGCACTGCAGTACTGGTCGGCCGCGCAGCGGCAGTGGCTGACGGCTGTGGGATCGCGCGGCGTGTACGTCGGCGCCTCCTCGCGCGATGCGCGCCTGCAGGCTGTTACGACGATCGCCGCGCACTGAACCGCGGGCGGCCTTCCTATGGACGCGATTCCCTTTTCGATTTTGGACCTGTCGCCGATCGTCGAAGGCGCGAGCGCGGCCGATGCGTTGCGCAACTCGCTCGAACTGGCGCGAGCGGCCGAAGCGCTCGGGTACCGGCGCTTCTGGCTGGCCGAGCACCACAATATGCCGGGCATCGCCAGTGCGGCCACCGCAGTGGTCATTGCGTACGTGGCCGGCGGCACGAGCTCGATCCGCGTCGGCTCCGGCGGCGTCATGCTGCCCAATCACGCGCCGCTCGTGATTGCCGAGCAGTTCGGCACGCTGGTATCGCTCTATGGCGAGCGCATCGATCTGGGTCTCGGCAGGGCACCAGGGACCGATCCGGTCACGGCGCGCGCGTTGCGCCGCGATCTGGCCGGCAGCCCGGATCAGTTTCCGCAGGATGTGCTGGAGCTGCAGAGCTATTTCGATGCGCCGCCGGATCAAGTCACGCGTGCCGTACCGGGCGCCGGCCTGAAGGTGCCGATCTGGTTGCTGGGCTCGAGTCTGTACAGCGCGCAGCTGGCAGCGCTGCTCGGGCTGCCGTTCGCCTTTGCCGCGCATTTTGCGCCGGAGCTGCTGCTACCGGCGCTGAGCATCTATCGCAGTCGATTCACCCCATCGGCGCAGCTTTCGCGTCCCTACGCGATGATCTGCGTCAACCTCATCGTCGCCGAAACCGACCGCGCGGCGCAGCGGCTGTTCAGCTCGCATCAACAGGCTTTTACGCAGCTGCGCCGCGGGCGGCCCGGATTGCTGCCGCCACCGATCGACGACATCGAGAGCTTCTGGTCCGACGCCGAGAAGGCCATGATCGAGAAGGCCATGCGCTACTCGTTCGTGGGCTCGGCCGCGACCGTGCAGGCGGCGCTCGAGGCGTTCCTCGCGCAGACGCAGCCCGATGAGCTCATGGTCAACGTGCACGTGTTCGACCAGATCGCGCGCCGCCGCTCACTGATGCTGACCGCGGAAGTTCGCGCAGCGATCAGCGCGCCGTAAATCTCAGCCGCGTCCAGATGCGCTCGTTGGCGCCGGTCGCAGTTTCGGCGGACTGCAGCACAGCATGGGCCGTCTGATCGTCGATCACGCCGCGGCTGCGCAGCACTGCCAGCGCGCCGATGAACCCTCCAAACTGCAGGCAGCGGCCGAGCGCGCTGGCCGGCGCCGATTGCGTCGCGAGCTGCTCGGCGAGCGCCGTATCGATGCGTTCGGACAGCTCCCAGCTCGCTGCGATCTGCCGCGCGACCGAGACTGCGTGTGCATCGATCAGGCTCGCGATGGTCGCCGCCTCGGGCGCTCTCTGGCGTGCCAGGAATGCATCCTGGGCGACGCTGAATACCACGATGGTCGCGAGCCCCATGATCAGCGACAGCAGCTGGGCCGCGAACGGATCGGCGTTTTCGACCAGGGCAGCGTCCCCTTCGGCGGCAGCCGCGGCGTACAACGAATGCTCCCAGGTGACCTCGCCGAATTGCGCGAAGCTGCCGCTGATGCGAAACACAGGCTGCAGCAGCGCGGCCGCGATCATCGAGCGCAGACCTTCGATGCCGAGCATCGCCACGGCGCGATCCAGGCTCTCGATGGGCTCGGGGCTGTGGCGATAGAACGGACTGTTGGCCAGTCGCAGCAGATTGCCGGCGAGGGCGGGATCGCCGGCGATAATCTGCGAGAGTTCGCCGCGCGATGCCGTCTCGTCGTTGATCGCCCGCATGAGCTTGGGCAGCTGCATCGGGCGGCGCGGAGCATAGTTGGGCTTATCGACAATAGCGCCGAGCGCTCCGCCGATCTCTGCGCTGATGCCATCATCCGGCAGGGCCTGCGCGGCAGCGGGCGGCAGCGTTATGCCAAATGCGACCTCATGCAGTGCGCGCAGGGTCTCGGCGCGTACGCTTAGAGCCTCGGCCGGCGCGGCGACCACTGGCGCGGCATCGGCCGCCGCTGGCTCGGGCAGCGCTCGCAGCGCAGCGACTTGTGTGGTCGAGTCGGCCGCGACCGGGTCTCGCGGCCGGGTTCGGTGCCGCAGCGCGATAAAGCCCACGAGCAGCGCGAGGGCCACAGGTACGATTAGCCAAAAGCTCATGCCCATAGATTAATCGATATTGAAAATTTTTCAGTGTCGATTGGATGTATAACTGATTGACGGCTCCGCCATTGCGTGGCTAGCGTCAAATCGGACCCCAACCCAATATGTTCCGCGCGATCATCATCCGTTCCGTGCTGCCGCTGCTGCTCGCCGCCGGCACCGTGGCGTATTTTGGTCTGCCCTATATCGATCGGCTGCTGGCCGAGTGGTTTCGCTCGGATGTCGAACTGCGTGCGCAATTGTTGATGAGTTCCATGCAGGAGCTGCTGCCCGAGTTCGTGGCCAAGAATGACCAGCCGGGTCTGCGCCGCTACGCCGCCAAGATCACCGCCGATCAGCGTCTGCTCGGCCTGCTGATCTGCCATCCGGACGGCACGACGCTGTTCAAGACCGAGCGCGTGCCCTCGGCCGTGGACTGCGAGTCCACGCAGAACATCGCCGACGGGCGCAGCAGCATTCTTCAGACGCCCTCGGGCTCGGCACAGGTATCGGTGTTTGACCAGAGTCCGTCCGGGCTCACGCCGTACCGTGTCGCGATCGTGCACGATCTGAGTTTCGTCGACCGGCGGCAGAATACCGCGCGCGATTACCTGATCGCCTTTGCGGGCATCTCGGTGCTGATTCTGGCGCTGTTTCTGGCGCTGGTAGCGTGGCTGCTGCTGCGGCGCTGGGCCAACATCCTGCTGCGCGACATCAGTGGCCGGCGGTTTTTTGGCGATGCGCAATCCGGGAGCTTGTCGCTGCCGATTCTCTCGCAGGTGCGCCAGGTACTGCGCGAGATGGAGGAGAGTCAGCGCATCGAAATGGATTATCGCGAGAACTGGACTCCGCAGGCGCTGCAGCAGGTGGTGCGCGAGCAGCTGCATTCACCGCAGATCATCGTGGTGTCCAACCGCGAGCCGTATTCGCATGAATTCGGCGAGGGCGGACAGATCGAGGTGCAGGTGCCCGCCAGCGGCATGGTCACGGCGCTCGAGCCGGTCATGCGTGCCTGTTCCGGCACCTGGGTGGCGCACGGCAGCGGCACGGCCGACCGCGATTCGGTCGATGGCAACGATCGAGTGCGTGTGCCGCCCGAGGATCCCGCCTATACGCTGCGCCGCGTCTGGCTGTCAGCCGCTGAAGAGCAGGGCTACTACTACGGTCTGTCGAATGAGGGCCTGTGGCCGCTGTGCCATCTGGCGTACGTGCGCCCGGCGTTTCGCGGTGAGGACTGGGCGGTCTATCAGGCCGTGAATCGCAAATTCGCCGATGTCGTGGTGCGTGAGACCTCCGCCGCGGATCCGGTGATCCTGATTCAGGACTATCATTTCGCGCTGCTGCCCGGGATGCTGCGGGCACGTCGACCCAAGGCGACGATCGCGCTGTTCTGGCACATACCATGGCCCAACGAGGAGACCTTCGGCGTCTGTCCCTGGAAGCAGGAGATGCTCTCGCATTTGCTCATGGCGGACATTCTCGGCTTCCATACGCTGCATCACTGCCGCAACTTCCTCTCCACGGTCGATCGTTTTGTCGAATGCCAGATCGACCACGAGCACATGACCGTCGCGCTGCAAGGCCATGTCTGCCATGTCATGGCCGATCCGATCTCGATCGAGTGGCCGCCGCGCTGGCTGGCGCAGCTACCGGAAGTCAAAGTGTCACGCAAGGCCGTACGGCAGCGATTCGGTATCTCTGAGCACGTGGTCTTAGGTCTTGGCGTGGAGCGTTGGGACTTCACCAAGGGTCTGATCGAACGCTTCCTGGCGCTCGAATTGTTGCTCGAGCAGAATCCGCGCCTGCGCGGCCGTATCTGCTTGCTGCAGATTGCAGCGCCATCGCGCAGTAAGCTGCCCGCCTACCAGGCGCTGCAGCAGACGACGTTGGCCGAAGTCGAGCGCATCAACGTGCGTTTCGCCATCGAGGATTGGAAGCCGATCGTGCTGATCTGCCGGCACCAGAGTCCGCAGCAAGTGTACGAGCTGTATCGCGCCGCCGATTTCTGCATCGTCAACAGCCTGCACGACGGCATGAACCTGGTCGCCAAGGAGTTCGTGGCCGCGCGCGATGATGAGGACGGCGTGCTGATCCTCAGCACCTTTGCCGGCGCCTCGCGCGAACTGGTCGAAGCGCTGTTGGTCAACCCGTTCGACGTGGCCGAGACGGCAGGCGCGATTCGTCGCGCCATCGACATGCCGCGCGAGCAGCGCGCGCAGCGCATGAAACTGATGCGCCGCACGGTCAAGGAAAATAACGTCTATCGTTGGGCAGGGCGCATGCTCATGGCCGCGGCGCGCATCCGGCAGCGCCAGGCGCTATTGAACAGTCAGGAAGTGCCATCGCTGACCAGACGGCGCGAGCGATTGTAGGCGGTCAGCGCATACGCGCACAGCGACACCGCGAGCGTGGTCAGGCTCACATAGAACTGGCTCGCGAGCGACTTGGTCAGTGCCATCGCCAGCAGTACCGCCGCGATGCCGGCGATCGCCGCGTAGCTGCTCCACGGGAACCACCACATCTTCAGGCGCAGCGTGCTCGGATCGATGCGCCGCCGCAGGCGGATCTGCGCGATCGAGGTCAGCATGTAAACGAACAGGATCAGCGCGCCGGAAGCGTTGACCAGAAACGCGAACACGCCGCCCGGCGACCAAATGGCCGCAAAGATGCCGATCAAGCCCGCGGCGCTGCCCGCCAGCACCGAGCGCGCCGGCACGTGGCGGGCGTTGAGTTTGACCATCCACTGCGGCGCATCGCTGTGTTCGGCCAGAGTGAACAGCACCCTCGAGGTCACATAGAACGCCGAGTTCAGGCACGACAGCACGGCGGTCAGGATGATCAGGCTCATCGCGCTGCCGGCCCAGGAGAATCGCATTGCCAGCAGCGCATGCGTGAACGGTGACTGCCCGGGCACGATGCTGTCCCAGGGCACGACTGCGACGATCAGAAATATCGAGCCGACGTAGAAGATCACGATTCGGGTGATCACCGAGGTCGTCATCTTGGTGAGCGCGCGCACCGGATCGCGCGATTCCGCCGCAGCCACGGTGGTGATTTCCGCGCCGGTCAGCGAGAAGAAAACCGTGGTCACGCCCGCCAGCACCGCCACAGCCCCGCGCGGCATGAAGCCGCCATGGTTGACCAGATTGCTCCAGGTCGAACCGCTCGGCGAAAGCAACCCGCTCGCATACCCGCCTGCGAGCGCGATGAAGATGATGATCGCAGCGACCTTGATGGATGCGAACCAGAACTCGAACTCGCCAAATGAGCGCGCGGACATCAGATTGACGCCGGTCATGATCGCGATCAGTCCCACGCCCAGCAGCCAGGTGGGCAGCGCGATCCAGCTGTGCAGCAGGTTCGCCCCGGCGATGGCCTCGACCGCCACGGTGATGATCCAGAAGTACCAGTACAGCCAGCCGACCACGAAGCCCGCGGCCGGCCCGAGTCCGGCGCGCGCGAATTCGGTAAACGTGCGCACATTCGGCAGCGCCGTGGCCATCTCCGCCAGCATGCGCATGACCAGCAGGATCAGGATGCCGGCGATCAGGTAGCTTAGAACGATCGCCGGGCCCACCGCGGCGATCGCGGCGCTGCTGCCCACGAATACGCCCGCACCGATCATCCCGCCCATGCTGATCATGGTCACGTGACGCGCGGAGAGCGAACGACTTAAGGTGTGCGGCTCGGCGAGACTGCTTTGATCCATCGACAACGGGCTCCTATGCGGGGCTGTTATGAATCAAATGGCGCCCCTTTTACGCCAGCCGGAGCAGCAGCACGTGCGCCTATGGACCGCCTGCCGCATTGCCCTCACCGCCGTATTGAGCATCATAGTGCAGGGCTCGCCGGTGCGTGTCGGCACGCAATGCCCGGCCGAGAAGCGGGAGCTCGGGTGAAGCGGGTAGCTCGGGTGAGGTGGGCAGCTTGCGGGCGTGAGCCATTTTTTTTAAATCGAGTGTTATTACAATTGTAATAACACAGGAGTTTTCGTGGCGCCCTGTGACAAGCCTGCGGCGGAGGCGTAGAAGCTTGGTATCAGCCAGAGAGCCTGTGGGGGGAACTTGGCCCATAGGGTCACGGTCCGAAAAGCCGGTGTCCCGTTCTTTGCTTTCTGCTGGGCGCGCGGGCCCTAGAGTTCCGCCGGGTCCGTGGCAGGTGGTATCAACATGAGGAGATTTGCATGAACACTGCAGTGGATATGGTGTCGCTGAGCGCACCGGTCAAACGCTTCGTAGGTCAGGCGCGCCAGGCCTTGATCGACGGCCGCTGGCAGGACGCCCAGTCGGGCGAGACTTTCGAAGTCTTCAATCCCTCCAATGAATCCGTGATCGCGCATGTGGCCGACTGCAAGCGCGCCGATGTCGATCTGGCGGTGGCTGCGGCGCGCAAGGCGTTCGACCAGGGACCCTGGCCGCGCATGTCGCCCTCGGCTCGCGGCAAGATCCTATGGAAAATCGGCGATCTGATCCTCGAGAACCTCGAGGAGCTGGCGCAGCTGGAATCGCTCAATAATGGCAAGCCCATCGGCGTGGCGCGCGGCGCCGACGTGCCCCTGGCCGCGGATCTGTTCCACTACATGGCGGGCTGGGCGACCAAGATCGAGGGCAGCACGATTCCCATCTCGGTGCCCTACACCCCGGACGCGCAATATCACGCCTATACGCGTAGGGAGCCCATCGGTGTCGTAGCGCAGATCATTCCGTGGAATTTTCCGTTGCTCATGGCGGCCTGGAAGCTGGGGCCCGTGCTGACGGCCGGCTGTACCGTGGTGTTGAAGCCGGCCGAGGAAACGCCGCTGTCGGCGCTGCGGCTCGCGCAGTTGTGTCTGGACGCGGGCTTGCCGCCCGGTGTGCTCAACGTGGTCACCGGTTTTGGCGAATCCTGCGGCGCCCCGCTGGCCGGGCATCCTCACGTGGACAAGGTGGCTTTCACGGGTTCGACCGAAGTCGGCAAGCTCATCGTCAAGGCCGCGGCGAACGATCTGAAGAAGGTCACGCTCGAGCTCGGCGGCAAGTCGCCCAACATCGTGCTGGACGATGCGGATTTCGATCTGGCGATTCCGGGCGCGGCCAATGCGATTTTCTTCAATCACGGCCAGTGCTGCTGCGCGGGCTCGCGTCTGTTCGTGCAGGAGAAGAGCTACGATCGCGTACTGGAAGGCGTCAGCAAGGTCGCGCGCTCCATCCGCTTGGGGCCGGGCCTCAATCCGCAGAGCGAGATGGGACCGCTGGTCTCGAAGACCCAGTTCGATCGTGTGACCGGTTTTCTGCGCTCGGGCAAGGAAGAAGGTGCCCGCACCGTGTGTGGCGGCAAACGCCACGGCGAGACCGGTTTTTTTGTCGAACCCACGGTACTGGATGGCACGAGCGACAAGATGCGCGTTTATCAGGAAGAAATCTTCGGTCCGGTTGTGACCGTCATGCCCTTCAAGGAAGTCGACGATGAGCTGATTCGCCGCGCCAACGATACCGTGTACGGCTTGGCCGCGGGCCTCTGGACCAGCAACATCAAGCGCGCGCATCGCATCGCCAATCAGTTGCGCGCCGGTACGGTCTGGGTCAATTGCTACAACATCTTCGACGCGGCGATGCCCTTTGGCGGCTACAAGCAGTCGGGCTGGGGCCGCGAGATGGGCGGTGAGGTGCTCAAGAATTATCTTGAGACCAAGTCGATCTGCATGAGTATCTGAGCCGTAAGACCGACGGCAGGGCTAGCGCCGCGACGGCGCTAGCCCTGTGTCAACGCGAACCGAGGCCGTGAGGCGCCCAGCTGTGGCAGCGTGCCGAACTGCGTGGCCAGGAAGCGCTCGCCCTGCTCGAGTATGAAGTAGCGGAACGCCTCGGCCGCCGGCGAGAGGGTTTTCGCTTGCGGATGGATCACGAACCAACGTCGCATCAATGGCAGATCCTCGACCTGCAGGATGCGCAATAGTCCGAACTGCAGCTCCAGACCGAGCGTGTGCAGGGACAGGAAAGCCAAACCCATATCCGCGATGACCGCCTGCTTGATGGTCTCGTTGCTCGGCATTTCCATGACCGCGAGCGGATCGATCTGATGATCGCGAAAGAACTGCACCATCGAGGCGCGAGTGCCCGAACTCGGCTCGCGGACAATGAAGGGCTGCGAGGCCAGAGCGGCCGCCGGTACGTGCTCGTGGTTGGCCAGCGGATGGCTGGGCGAGGAGACAATCACGTAGGGATGCGCGGCGAATGGCTCGGCGCGCGTGGCGAGCTCCTTCGGGGGCCGGCCCATGATCGCCAGATCCACGTCATGCCGAACCAGCGATTCAACCAGCGATTCGCGATTGCCGACCGAGAGCCGGATATCGACCGCCGGGTGCTCGGTGCGAAACTGAGCCAGCAGACGCGGCACGAAATACTTGGCAGTGCTGACCATGCCGATCGTCAAGCGGCCGCCTTTGAGACCGCGAAACCGCGCGATCGTATCTTCGGCCTCGCGCAGCGTGCCGAGGATTCGTCGCGCATGAACCAGGAAGTATTCGCCGGTCATCGTCAGTGAGGCCGAGCGGCCGACGCGGTCGAACAGCGGCAGCCCGAGCGAGTCCTCCAAGTCGCTGATTTGCATCGACACCGCCGGAGGGCTGATGTGCATTTCCTCCGCGGCGCGCGCAAAGCTGGAGTGTTTCGCGGCAGCAACAAATACGCGCAGCTGTCGAATGGATACGTTGAGCATGGGATAGATAAGCATTAACTTACTTAGAAAGTCAAAAGAATTGACTATCGCTTATCTTTTGACTCCTCTAAATTAAGAAACCAGTCATGCACTGTCCACAATCACGGAGCAAGACATACGCGCCAGCCGCGTCTTCTCCAAAGACAACAATAGGAGCGATTGACGGTCATGCAATACGGACGCACCACCTTATCCAAGTTCATCATCGAAGAGCAGCGCCAGAGCGCGGAACGCGACGAGCAACTCACGGCGCTGATCAACGACATTCAGACCAGCTGCAAGTACATCTCGGCAGCGGTGGCCCGCGGACCATTGCAGGGGGCGCATGGATCGAACGCCACGCGCAATGTGCAGGGCGAAACGCAGCAAAAGCTCGATGTCGTCGCCAACGACATCATGCTGCGCAGCTGCGAGTGGGGCGGGCAGCTCGCCGGCATGGTCTCGGAAGAGCTTGCCGAGCCCTACAGCATTCCGCAGAACTACCCGCGTGGCCGATATCTGCTGGCCTTCGATCCGCTCGATGGCTCCTCCAACATCGATGTCAATGTCAGCGTGGGCTCGGTGTTTTCAATCCTGCGCGCGCCGCGCGGGGCCGAGCCGGCCGCCGCCGAAGACTTCCTGCAGCCGGGCACGCAGCAGGTGTGCGCCGGCTATGCGCTGTACGGCCCGGCATCCATGTTGGTGCTGACTCTGGGCCGCGGCGTGCACGGCTTTTCGCTCGACCCCGAGATCGGTGCCTACATACTGACTCACCCGAATATGACGGTGCCCGAAGATTCCCGCGAGTTTGCGATCAATGCCTCGAACGAGCGCTTTTGGGAGCGTCCAGTGCAGCGTTACGTCGCCGAATGCGTGCGCGGCAAAAGCGGCGTGCGCGGTGCGGATTTCAATATGCGCTGGATCGCATCGCTCGTGGCCGAAATACACCGCATCCTGATGCGCGGCGGACTGTTCATGTACCCGCGCGACAACAAGGATCCGAATATACCCGGCCGCCTGCGGCTGCTTTACGAAGCCAACCCTATGGCCATGATCATCGAACAGGCTGGCGGCAGGGCCTCGACCGGCCGAGACCGAGTACTCGATATCACACCCACCTCGATTCACCAGCGGGTGCCAATGATCTTGGGCTCGAAGAATGAGGTCAAGCGCATCGAGCGCTATCACCGCGAATTCGACGCCGGTACCGACGAGGCCTATGCCTCGCCGCTGTTCAACTCGAAATCACTGTTCAGCGGTGAGTTCGGCTTCGGCGGCCGCGGTTAGGAGCAGACTTTGTCCGCAAAACATCCAGTCATCGCGATCACCGGCTCATCCGGCGCCGGCACCACGACGGTCACGCGAACCTTTCAGCACATCTTTCGGCGTGAGGGCGTGACGCCAGCGTTGGTGGAAGGCGACGCCTTTCATCGCTACGACCGCGCGGAGATGCGCCGGTTGCTCAGTGAAGCCTCGCAATCCGGTACCGCGATGTCGCATTTCGGTCCGGAAGCCAATCTGTTCGCCGAGCTCGAGGAGCTGTTTCGCAGCTACGGGGACATCGGCACGGGCAAGACCCGCAAGTATCTGCACGACGCTGAGGAGGCCGCGCCATACAAACAGACTCCGGGCACCTTCACCGCCTGGGAGGACCTGGCAGCCAAGACCGATCTACTCTTCTATGAGGGACTGCATGGCGCCGTGGTGACGGGCAATGTCAACGTGGCGCGGCACGCGGACCTGCTCGTGGGTGTCGTTCCCACGATCAACCTGGAGTGGATCCAGAAGCTGCATCGCGACAAGGTCGGGCGCGGCTACACCCAGGAGGCGGTGGTCGACACGATCCTGCGGCGTATGCCGGACTACGTGAATTTCATCTGTCCGCAGTTCTCGCACACGCATGTGAATTTTCAGCGCGTACCGATCGTCGATACCTCCAATCCGTTCATTTCGCGCGACGTGCCCTCGGCGGATGAGAGCATGCTGGTGATCCGCTTCTCCAATCCCAAAGGCATCGATTTCCAGTATCTGCTGTCGATGCTGCACGACTCGATGATGTCGCGTTCAAACACGATCGTCTGCCCCGGCGGCAAGATGGGTCTGGCGATGCAATTGATCTTTACGCCGATGATTCTGCGGTTGGTGGACACCAGCCGGCGGGTGCGCCACGGCGAGCGCTAGCGGAACAGGATCACGATGAGCGTCGTCAAGGCGAGCAGCACTCCCGCCTGCACGCGGTAGTTGCGCCACCATGGCACGCCCCTGAGGCGCCGGCTGTCCTCGCGGAACGCAGCGGCGGTAAACATCAACGGGTCGATGCGCGCGCTGCTCGCGCGCCGCGTCCAGAGGCTCACGCTGACGAGAATGGCCGCATCGATCGCCAGCAATAGCGGCGCGGCGTACAGAAAGTGCAGATGCGTGAAGTGCAATACCGCGTTCGATAGAAACAGCGCCAGGCCGAAGCCTGAACCGAGCACAATTGTGGCGAACGCGCCGCTCGCATTCGCGCCGCGCCAGAAGAGGCCGATTCCGAACAGCGCCACCACCGGCGGCACCGCATAAGCGAGCACCGCCTGCAGGTATTGCCACAGCGATCCGAATCGCTCGAGCTGCGAGGCCCAGATCACCGCGAGCAGCAGGAATCCAGCGGTGCTGAGCTTTCCGATCTTGACCACCCGTGCTTCGGACAGAGCGGGCAGGAATCGCTTGACGATGTCCATGGTCACGATGGTCGAGGCGGAGTTCAGCGTCGAGGCCACGGAGGCCATGGTCGCCGCGACAAAGCTTGCGACCACAAGGCCCATCAAGCCGACCGGCAACAATGCGAATATCAATGTCGGGTACACCAGGTCCGACCGCGGCAGGTGTGGGAACAGCAGGATCGCGCAGGTGCCGGGCAGCACCATCAGAAACAGCACCGGCAATTTCAGCAAGCCCGCCAGCAGCACGCCGCGCCGCCCGTGATCGACATCCTGCGCGGACAGCACCCGCTGCACGATAAATTGGTTGGTGCACCAGTAGTAGAAACCCAGCACCGGAATGCCCAGAACCAAGCCTGGCCAGGGCACGGCCGAGTCGCCGATCGGGCGGATCAGCGACAACGCGGCGGGATCGACTTGGGCCATGACGGCATGCCAGCCGCCGGCCTGGTGAAACGCCGCAAACGCGATCGCGGTGGCGCCGCAGATCAGCACCACGGCTTGCAGCGTCTCGGTATAGATCACGGCACGCAAGCCGCCTAATATCGTATAGAGGCCCGCGACGCCGCCCAGCACAGCGGCGATGAGTCCGAGCGGCGCGCCGTGGATCAGCAGACGGCCGACCAGCGAGCCGCTGTAGAGTGCGCCGGCCGAGTCGACGAAGATATTCAGGAACAAGGTCAACAGCGCGAAATACAACCGGGCGCGCGCATCGTAGCGCCGCTCGAGGAACTCCGGCATCGTGTAGACGCGGCTGCGCAGCACGAACGGCAGCAGGAATAGACAGAATAGAACCAGGATGACGGCCGCCGTCCACTCGTAGTCGTACACCGAAATGCCGGTGGCGTAGGCCGCTCCAGCCAGACCGATCAGCGCGGTCGAAGAGATGTTGGAGGCGAGCAGCGCCAGACCGATGGCACCCCAGTGCGAGGCGCGCGAGGCCAGGAAATAGTCCTCGGCCCGCGGGTGGCGCCGCGAGGTCGAGACACCGACGATCACGAGCAGCGCGCCATAGCCGGCCACGACCAGCCAATCCCAGTTGCCCAAGACCCCCGTGCCCAGCCTAAGCGACATGGGCCAGCATCCTAGCGCAAGCCCGTGACGGCGGGACTTAAGCCTACGGGGTCATTTCGATGGGCGTGGACAGCGGCTCGACATTCCAGCCGCGCAGGTTCACACGCGCGCCCCCGGCATGGGCTCGCGGATAACGGATTTCGATCTGCCTGGGTTCGCCGGGCAGCAGCGACAGGTAATTGTCGCTGTAGAACGCAGGCAGGATGCGCTGGCCCGCCTCATCGACGAGCGTGAGCTTTGCCGCCAGCGCCGGCGCGCTTCCGGTGTCTTCCAGCACCAGGTGAACCGCAACTTCGTCCGCCTCGAGCGTTGCCCGGGCACTCACGCGCACATTCTGGGCTTTGAGCGCATTGAGAGCCTGGGTGCTCGCCTCGTCGCGGCTCGGCCAATATATATTCTCCGAAATTCGCCGGCCGGCGGCGTCGCTGAGCGTCAGGGCGACCAGCACGATGCCGTCGCGTGACAGATATGGCGCCAGGGCCAGTGGCGCCAAAGTGGTGACCTGGTTGGCCGGCGCCGTCAGCTGATCCTCGCGCGTGGCCAGGATCCGCCCGTCCAGTGAGACTACGTGGCTCGTCACGGTCAGCTGCGCGTGCGGCTCGCGGGTGGTGTTGACGACCGCGAGCGCGTAATCGGGCAGGTTCATTTGCACGTGCAATGGCTCGGTGGCTTTCTTGACGCCGTAGTACGAGGCCTGCGTATCGTAGTCCGAGCTATAGATCTGCCAATGATTGCTGGGCCAGGCCGGGTGTGTCATCCACAACAGCCGGCCGCTGTTTTGTGTCCACAGATGGGCCAGGAAGCCTTCGAAGATGGCCCGGTAATCTACGTAGTTCATCATCTGCGCTTTGCGCTCGAAGTCCTGCAGACTGTTCGCAGCGCCGAATTGCGTGGCCAGCGAGTGCATGAAACTCGCCACATCGCCGTTGCCGCCGAAATGCCAGTCGTGATAGGCGATCGTGTCGCTCAGGGGCCAGCGGTCCGGCTCCGGGATCGAAGCCTGAATGGATTCGAGCGTGGCCAGAGAGGGGGTGCCGACTTCGACCGAGAAGCCGCGCGCCAGATCGGTGAAATAGCCGACCGGCGGACGATAATTGTAAGGGCCGCTGTCCTGCAGATTCACGCGGTTGGAACTGCCGGTGTAGTAACGGGTGCCATCGAGTGAGGCGATCAGATCGGCCAGGCCCTCATTGATGATCGGCTGCGGCACGCCTTCATTGCGCCCAAACCAGACGGCGATCGAGGGGTGGTGGCGGTAGCGCAGGATCGCATCGCGCGCATTGGCCAGGAACAGCACCGGATCCTGCGCTTCCAACTGGAAGTCCTCGGTGGATTCCCAGAAATCGTTGAGTATCAGCAGACCGTATTCGTCAGCCAGATCGTAGAACACCTCCTCGGTATTCTGACCGAGCCAGTTGCGGATGATGTTGAGGTGCGCCTCCCGGTGCAGGCGGAAAAAGGGTTCCAAGTGCGCTCGCGAGCTGCGTTTGCGCGTGTCGTCCATGCCCCAGCTGCCGCCGCGCACCGCGATTGCGGTGCCATTGACCCGGATCACGAGGTAAGGGGCCAGCGACTGTGTCGGCACATCGTGTACCGCAGGGGAGTGCTCACCCGCCGGAGTCAGAGATGCCGCCCAGCCGTTGACGACCTGCTTGATCGCTTCATGGCGCACATCGACCAATCGCTCCCCGCGCGTGCTCGCCAGCGTCGGGTCGATCTCAACGCGCTGCAGCCGGCCTTCGTGATCAAATAGCGACAGCTCATAGGTGATCTGCCGAATGCCGAATCGAACGCTCTGCGTAGCCGACACGCGATCGCCCTCACGCACGGTGAGCTTGAGATGGTACAGATCGGGACGGCCATAGCCATTGGGCCACCACAGGCGCGGTTGTTTGAGGTTGAGCTGCGCGAACTCGCTCGGTTCGAGTCGAATTTCCGATTGACCGGGCGCCAGCCTCACGCGCTTGCGCACCGTGACCCCCTCGAAGGCCGCATCGATCGTGACATCGCGCGCGTTCGGGCTCGCATTATCCAATGGCACGAGAATCTGCAGCGCCGCCTCATCGATTCTGGGCAACGGTAGCTGCGTAATCACCGTGGCATCGAGGATGCGGACCGGCCCGGAAGCCTGCAGAACGACGTCCTGCCAGAGTCCGGCGTCGCGGTCGCGAATGCCCGGAATCCAGTCCCAGCCTTCCGTGTCGATGAATGTCGGACCGTCGATCGCCATGGAGCCGCCATTTTCTCCAGGCCCGAAGGCTATCGATTCCTCAGAGGGGATGCCCGGATGCGGCGGCGGCGAGATGCGCACGGCGAGCGCATTGACGCGACCGGGCTGGATCCGGTGCGTGACATCGAACACGCCGCGGATGAATGCGCCGCGAATGTCCCCGAGTCGCACACCGTTCAACCACACCTCGGCGGCGTAGTTGATGCCCTGGAAGGTCAGGGTCAGACGCTTGCCGTCGAATTGTGCGGGCGCCGTGAAGTGCGTGCGGTACCAGTAGTCCTGGCGAGCGAGGGATTCCGGAATGACCATATTGTTCAGGCCATAGTCCGGATCCGGATAGACGCCCCGATCGATCAGCGTGCTTAAGACCGTGCCCGGTACCTTGGCCGCATACCACAGCGAATCCGCGTAGCCCGGTTGCGACAGCGCGGCGCCGCCCTCGGTCAGGCCGGGCGCTGCCTTCAGGCGCCACGCGCCGAGCTTCCAGATCTCGTCCGTTTGCATCTGCAATGCGGGCTCGTTGCTCGCGGCCACAGCAACCGGCGCACTCGCGGGAGCATGGCCGCTGGGCAGCGTCCACGGATCCTGCGGCACCTGCAGACCAATCCACGCCTTGACCTGAACCGGCCAGCCGGCGCCGATTTGCGTAAAGCTCACCAGATCGAAGTGAGGGGCGTTGGCGGCCAGCGCTGCGAGCGCGTCCGGTGAAAGCGCCGAGCCTGCGAGTTGGAACTGCGCGAGCGAGCCGCCGAAATGCTGCACCGAGGAAGGCCAGCCGAGCACCGGCGCCAGATGCAGCGTCGGGGCCAAGCGCTGGGTCGCTACGCCCGCGCTGCCGCGCTCGTTGCCGCCGACATAGAGACGCACGAGTTTGCCGTCATAGGTGGCGGCGATCGCCTGCCAGACTCCGGTCGGCAGCGCGCTCTGCGTTTGCAATGCGCTGGCGCCCGATAGCCGCAGGCTCAAGCGGCCCGAATCCAGCAGCAGGCACGTACACTGACTTGAGGCCGGATCGCCGATCGCCGGATCGCCGATCGCGGCGATGACCACCGGACCGCTCTGCGCCACATCGACCTTGACCCAGCTCGTGATCGACCAGGGCGCACCGGCTCGCAGGATCGGGGTGTCGGCGGGCAATGTGCGCGTCATACCGATGCCACCCTGCAGCACCGTCACATTGTAGGGTCCTGACGTTCCGGCGGCGATCGTGTCGGCCAGTGCGTTGCCGATCCACGCCAGCGACAGCAGAGCCCAAGTCCATGTGAGGCGCCTGATCATGGCGGATGAGCCCCGCTCTCAAGCGCTTCGCTTAAGCGTTCGAGGGTGGCACGTTTGGTTTCCGGGAAGAACGCCCAGACCACGCCGAACTGCAGCACCATGCACGCCGCGAACACGGCGAACGGCAGCGAGGTCGTGGTGGCCGCCACGACCGGAAACAAGCCCGCGATCACGGCATTGGCGAACCAGTGCGTGGCGCTGCCCAGTCCCTGGCCGCGCGCGCGCACCGCGGAGGGAAAGATTTCGCTGAGGTAGACCCAGATGACTGCGCCTTGCGAGAAGGCGAAGCTCGCAATGAAGCCGATCAGCAGCCACAGCAGCCACGCTTTGCCCTCGCCGCGAGCCATGATCAGCGTCACACCGATCAATGCCAGTGCCATGCCGACGGCACCGATCAGCAGCAGGGTCTTGCGGCCGAGCCGGTCGATCACCAACAGCGCCGCGACCGTGGCCAGGAGATTTGCCGCGCCAACCGCTATCGATTGCAGATCGGCCGTCACCGAGCTGAAGCCCGCATCGCGGAATATATCGTTCAAGTAATAAAGGATGGCGTTGATCCCGGAGAGTTGGTTGAACAACGCCAAGCTGATCGCCAGCAGCATGGGCCTGCGGTATGCGCGCCAGGACAGCACCGCACTGTTGCTGAAGGTGCCGCTGCGCTGGTACGCGCTCAATTGTGTGCCAGCATCCGCCGTACCGAGCCGATGCAATACCGCTGCGGCCTCGGCCAGCCGTCCCTTGACCACCAACCAGCGCGGGCTTTGCGGAATCACGAACAACAGGCTTAAGAATGCCGCCGCAGGCAACGCCCCGGACAGCAGTTTCCAGCGCCAGACATCGGGCCCGGGCAACACCGTGGCCAATGCAAAATTGCTTAAGTACGCGGTGAGAATCCCAAGCACGATATTGAACTGGAACAGGCCGACCAGCGCGCCACGTCGCTGCGCCGGGACGATCTCGCTGATATAAACCGGGGCCAGCACTGACGAGCCGCCGATGGCGATGCCGCCGATGAAGCGAAACGCAATGAAAGACTCGAGGTTCCATGCCATCGAGCAGCCCACGGCGCTGACCAGGTAAAACAGGCCCACGAGTTTCAACATATCGCGGGTACCGAAGCGATCGCCGAGCTTGCCCGTGAGCACCGCGCCGCAGAGGGTGCCCCACAAGGCGCTCGACACGGCGCTGCCGAGCGTCGCCGGGGAGAGATGGAACACCTCGCGCAGCGACTGCGTGACGCCCGAGATCACGGCCGTATCGAAGCCGAACAGCAGGCCTGCGAGACTCGCAACGATCGCTACGCTCAGAAAGCGCGGCTTGGATGTCACGAGTTCAGCGCCTGGGTCAGCGCCACGATGGCCGCAACGATATGGTAGAAGCTGCTGGCCGGCGCCGGTCCGGTGTGAAACACGCCCTCGGCATTGAGCCGGTCGTACCAGAGCCCGGCCGTCGGTGTATCGAAATAGCGCAGCACACCGTGTGCAGCCGCCGCGGCGCTCATCCAGTATCGGGACTCGCCGGTCAACGAGGCCGCGAGTGCCGAGGCCTTCAACCGCTCAGTCTGCGGCCACAAGCGCGATGCGGGATCATGCATGCTCAGGTCATCGAGCAGTGCATCGACCGCGACGCCGTGGCGCACCCCGGCCTGCTCGCCCAGTTCGATCAATCTGAGGGCCGCGCGCCAGGCGTTTTCGTCCTTGGGGCGCCATCGCAACAATAGCCAGGCCCACTCGAACTGGTGGCCCGGCTCGATGCGTCTGCCGTCAAGTCCAGCAACCGGCGACCAGGCCTCGTCGAAGCTCTCACGCAGCGCGCCGCTGACCGGATCGATGAAGCGCGTGAGCGCCAAAGTGCCCATTTCATTCGCGAGCGTCTGCCAGGCGGGCTCTGCACTGAGCTCGCACCATGCCAGCGCCGCCTCGAACAGATGCACATGCGGGTTGGACAGCAGCGGAAAGCGCTCGGGCAGTCCGGAATAGAAACCCGGGCCGACTCGTTTGAGTTGGCTGTACAGCGCCTCGAGCAGGGCCTGCGCTTCCCCGTCCAGCGCAGGATTCACACCAGAGAGGCTGCGTGCGGCGGCCAGCCCTAACAGCGCGAAGGCCTGGTCGTACAACCGTGCGGAGTTATCGAGCGGTGAGCCGTCCGGCGCCACCAGGGTTCGGAACAACCCGTCTGGCCGACGATAGTGCTGGAGAAAGAACAGCACGCCGTGCTCGACGATCTCAGGCGCAGCGCCGCGCCATCCCAGGGCCGGAGCCTGCGCAAAGGAATAGATCTGCCGTGATTGAACGCGCGCCCGTCGCGGTTCGTTGAGCGCCGTGCCGTGCTGATCCAGACGCTCGTAAAATCCGCCGTTGCCGCGGTCCACGCCTTGGCGCGACCACAGTGGATAGGCCTGCTGGAGCAGCCAATCCGCGAGCCGCTGCTGGCAGGCTCGCGCGCTCATCGTCGCGGCATCGGCTGCAGGGTGGCTCATGCGATCAGTGCGCGTTGCGCGAGGCGCACGCGGCCTGCGCTGAGTGCGAACACGGCGATGCAGGCATAGGCGACCATGGGGACGAAATAGGCCGTGTGCAGCCCGGCGGCGTCAACGACCCGGCCGACGATCCGCGGCAGAACGGCGCCTCCCACTATGGCCATGCACAGCAACCCCGAGGTGGCCGCGGTCGACGCGGTCGAGCGTTCCAGCGTCAATGTAAAGATGGTCGGAAACATGATGGCGTTGAGCAGCCCGATCGAAAGCACGACTGCGGCGGCCAGCATGCCTTGACTCTGGCTCACGATCAGGCAGAACAGAGTGGCGCCGATCGCCACCATCGCCAGCAGCCGATGAGCCGCTAGCCGAGTCAGCAGTGCGCTGCCGATGAAGCGCCCGACCATTGCGCCGCCCCAATAGAACAAGCCCAGCAGCGTGCCGGCCCGCTCCAGACTCAAGCCCAGCACATCCGTTTGGTTCAGAAAATTGATCATGATGCTGCCGATGGAAACCTCGGCACCGACGTAGAAAAAGATCGCGGCCGCTCCGAACAGCGCCCAGGGGGATTTGAGCGCGTCGAGTACGGAGATGCCGGCCGCTGCGGGCGCCGGTCGGGCCGCGTCACTAAGGCGTCGGCGCGCCCACCAGATGAATGCGACCAGCAGCACCAGCAAGACGGCCACGATCAGAAAGGAATGGTCGATGTTGTGCAGCGAGGCGGTGCGCGCCGCGGCTTGATCGCTGAGCGCGCCCTCGCCCGTGAACATTCCGCCACGCAGCATCAGTCTCGACCCGACGATGGGTCCGATCACTGTCCCGAAAGAATTGAATGCCTGCGATAGCGTGAGTCGGAAGTGCGATCGCTCGGGAGCTCCGAGTGCCGCCGCCAGCGGGTTGGCGGCCACCTGCAGTATCGTCATGCCGCCGGCGATGACGAACAATCCGCCCAACACCAGCGCGTAGGTGTCCAGCAGAGTCGCGAGGGCAATGGTCAGACACCCCGCCACCATCGCCAGCAGCGCGCAGAGGATGGAGGTGGCATAGCCCCATCGCGCCACGATCATGCCGCCGGGCAGCGACAGGACGCCGTAAGCCAGGAAGAAAGCGAACTGGGTCAGCAGCGATTCGGTGTAGTTGAGGCTGAAGATGGCGCGCACCGAGGGGACCAGCGGGTCGATCATCGAGGTGATGAAGCCCCAGGTAAAAAACAGCGTGGTCACGGTGACGAAGGAAGCCCGCTGGTCGCCGGATCGATCGTTCATGCTCACCCCTTATGCGAGCGCGGCCAGCGCATCCTGCGCAAGGGCCAGCGAGCCGAGCGGTCCGGCCAGCTCACCGAGCTGCGGCGGCCGGATATATTCGTCGATGCGTTCACCGAGCTGCGGCGCCTCGATGTAATGATTCAGGCTCAGCTGCAGCTCGCGCCGCAGGCGCTCGAACAAGTGCCGCTGCGCATGCATCACGCCGCCACCGAGCAGGATGCGCTGCGGCGCCGTGGCCAGCACCAGCGTATGCAGCAGCTGAACCAACGCGTGAGCGACGAGCTCCCAGACCGGATCATCGGGCGCCAGGCTGTCGGCGCGGACTCCCAAACGTTGCTCGATCGCGGCGCCGGAGGCCAGGCCTTCGAGGCAATCGCCATGAAATGTGCAGGCACCCGGCCAGTGATCGCCCGCCCGGCGCACGATGCGAATATGACCGAGCTCGGCATGGCTGAAGCCATAGACTGGACGGCCAGCGACCACGAGCCCGACGCCGATGCCGGTGCCGACCGTGACATAGGCGAAATCGCTAAGGCCTTTGGCTGCGCCCCAGCGCCCCTCGGCCAGCGCCGCGCCATTGACATCGGTATTGAAGCCCACGGGCACGTCGAACGCGCGCGCAAGCCGCCGGGCGACATCGGTATTGCGCCAGCCGGGCTTGGTCGTGGTGGTAATGAATCCATAGCTCATGGATCGCGGTTCCAGATCGAGCGGACCGAATGAGGCAATGCCGAGTGCCGCGATCGGGCCCTGTGCAGCCTGCCAGTCACGCAGCGTGTCCTCGATCCGGCTCAGCGTCGCGGCCGGATCCCCGCCGGTGGGGATCGAGCGCTGCGCGCGGATGTCATCGTGAGCCGTGCCGATCAGGCATACGCACTTGGTTCCCCCCAGCTCCACGCCGCCCAGTAACGGCTTGGGCCGGCTCATCGAACCGCCGCCTCGGTGGTTGCGGCGAAGTAACTATCGTGTGACGGCGCGGCCTGAGTCAGCGAGGCAACCGATTGCGAGAGCGAAGCCAGCAGGTCGCGCAATTGCTCGCGGCTCACGATATCTATCAGCGGATCGTAGCGCTCAGGTCTGACACCCATGCCCTCGAAGATATAGAACCAGCTCATGTCGGTGAACAGCTCGCCGGCCTGCGGCCGGATACGCCCGGTGCGCCGGTAGAGCTCGATGCGCTGCGACAAGCTGTCGGGCAGTTTCATGGACTGGCAGTAGGACCACAGCGGCGTGTCGTCGCGCTGGGTCAAACAGTAGTGAAGAATGATGAAATCCCGGATCGACTCCATTTCATGGATCAATTCGGCATTGTACGAATCGATGTTGGAGGGTGTGAACGACAGATCCGGAAAGTGCTCGAGCAGTTTGTACAGACCGCTCATGACCAGATGAATGCTGGTGGATTCCAGCGGCTCGAGAAATCCCGAAGCGAGCCCGAGCGCGAGGCAGTTACGATTCCAGAACAGCTTGCGTCGACCCGTGACGAAGCGCAGAAACCGCGGCTCGGCCAATGGCTTCTCGCCCACTTGCGCCAGAAGATCCTCGAGCGCCTGGGTATCGCCGATATGCGCACTCGAGTAGACATAGCCGTTCCCGGCGCGGTGCTGCAATGGGATGCGCCAGTGCCAGCCCGCGCTACGCGCGCTGGCCTGGGTATACGGGGCTCGCGCGGATGCGAGTTGAGTCGGCACCGCAACCGCGCGGTCGCAGGGCAGGTTGTCGCTCCAATCGAGATAGCCGGTCTTGAGCGTCTGCTCGATCAGCACGCCGCGAAAGCCGCTGCAATCGATATACAGTTCGGCCCGCAGCCGGGAGCCGTCCTTGAACAGCAGTTCATCGAGGAATCCGTCGGCGCGCAACGTGGCCTCGGCCACCGTTCGCTGCAGACAGACCACGCCGAGCTTCTCGGCGTAGGCGCGCAGATACTTCGCCACGAGCCCGGCATCGAAGTGCAACGCATAGCGCAAGCCCGCCGACGGGTTCTGCGCCGTGGCATCCGGAAATCGAAACTTGCCGGCGTCACCGAGTGCGGCGCACAGACTGTAATCGTTGAAGCGCGGGGCCATAGCGTCCGCCGTGGCTTTGTGCCAGGCGTGAAAGAACGGACGCCGATTGACGGGTGAGCCGAAGGTGCCGAACGGATGCCAGTAGATATGCCCGGGCCGGTACCAATCCTTGAACTTGATGCCAAGCTTGTAGGTCGAGCGCGTGTGCCGGACGAAATCGGCCTCGTTGATACTCAGAAAGCGCAACAGGTCGATGATCGGCGGAATCGTCGCCTCGCCGACGCCGATCGTGCCGATGTCGGGGGATTCGATGACCGTGATCGTGCAGCCTGATCCGGGCAGTGCGCGTGCCAGCACGCTGGCCGCCATCCAGCCGGCGGTACCGCCGCCGACGATGGCGATGTGCCGGATGCGTCGCTCAGCAGCGGGATCAATCTGCATGGTGTCCGCCATGTTACAGGCTCGGGCGCCCCCGCGATGCGATCGGCCGCCACGCTGAGCGAGTCAGCGTGGCGGGTCGGACGGCCTTAGAGCTTGAACTTGAAGCCGAGGTTGATACGGCGGCCGGCGTCGTCATAGGTGAACGGCAGATTCGGCCACTGCAGGTAGGTGTGCTGCGCCTGGTCCGTCACGTTCTGAACCGACGCCACGATACCGAAGTGAGTGTTGATGTCGTAGCCGATCTGCGCATCGAGCTGGCCGTATGCAGCTTCGAAGATCTGATAGGTGTGATTGACCTTATTCTGGTCGGGGAACGAGAAGGTGGCGCCCACCAGTGAATCGTTGACCGCCGAGCCGCGCCATGAATACGAGGCACGGGCGGAGAAGCCCGAACGCTCGTAGTACAACGTACCGGTAAAGGCGTCCTTGGCCACGCCCGGGATCGAGGCACTGGTCGTGAAGCTGGTGGGGGCCGCGTTCGAGGTCGAGATCGAGCGCGTGTAATTCGCGGCAAAACCCACACCCTTGAGCCAGGGCGCCGTCTCGTAGCCGAAGGCATACTGGCCACCGAGCTCAAAGCCGTAGATTCGGCCGTTACCGGCATTTTCAGGTTTGGTCACATCGGCGGTGGTGCCGCCGAAGTCATCGTTCACCAAGGTCGGGATACTCTCGATTTCGACGAAGTTGTCCACCTGCTTGTAGAACGTGCCAACGCTAACCAGGCCGCCCGGGGCGAAATAGTCCTCCCACGAGAGGTTGAACTGCGAGGCGCGAAACGGGTCGAGTTGCGTGTTTCCCGAGTTTCCGTTGGAGAATGCGAAACCATCCTCCAGCCCGGTATGGATGTTCACACGCGAGCCGATCTGCCGCGTGAAGTTGTACGAGTTACCCAAGCCCAGCTGGAACAGGTCCTGCGGCGAGACCACACGCGCCGCGCCGAAGCGGATTTTCTGGTCATCCGTGACGTCGAGCAGGAAGTTGAATGACGGCAGTACGTCGGTATAGCTGCGCTTGGTCACGACCGGGACCACGTTCGAATCGACGCCATTCCAGGATGCCGTGCCGAAATAGGTGGGGTGTTCCGCCGAGGCGCCGTTATTGATCGTCAGATTCGTGTTGACGAGACGGACGCCAAAATTGGCGTGGAAATGGTTCGCCGGGGCGCCGATGTCTTCCATCAGATACGCGGCGGTGGTTCGCTCCTCGACACCGAAGGAGCTCAGCCCATCTTCAAAGAGTCGCTCGGTGTTGTTGGGCACGCCGGCGCCAGCCCAAATCGTATTGAGATACGTGGAGGGTTTGGTCATGCCCCCCGAATTTGGATTCTTGACGATGATGTTGCCGGCGCCGAAGTTGTTGACTGTCATCGCCAGGCCGGGGTTAGACAGCGCGGTCGAGTAGGGAATGTTCGGCGTGCCGAAGCCCGGATCCTGGTAGTACAGGTATGGGCCAAACGCGGCACCCGGGTTATTTGAGTTGGGGGGTCCGTTGGCATTGCCCGCTATGGAGCCATCGGCCTCAGTGCCGTTGATCAGATAACGGCCGAAGAACTGGCTGATATCCCGGCCGGCATAATCGATGCCTCCGGAGATGGTCGAATCGATGCCCTGGATAAAGGCCGGGTCGTACTGGGCGTTGATCTTGATCGCAAACTGGTGCTGCGAAGTCAGGTTCGCCCAGGCCCAGTTCGACTTGAAGGTGGTATCGGCCGGATTGCTAAGGATGTTGGCAAACGGGGCGAGGTAGCTGACCGACGGCAGGCCCGAGGTACCGCCATTGTTCCAGGCGAATTCATAGCCATGGCTGCCCGGGCCTGTGACGCAAGTGGAACCACCGTTGTTGCACCCCGGAGCCGCGGGCGAGGTTGGCACGCCGGCGCTGGTGGTATACAGGCCGTGCTCGACGTCGGCCTGGTCGGCCTGAAGATTGGAGGTGGCATTGGCGTAGGAAAGATCCAGGTCGCCGCGCAGCGGACCGCCATTGTTGAACTTCGTCTTCCACTGGAAGTTATTGGCGATGGAGGTGTTCTGCTGATACAGGGTCGCTGTTTCGGCGCCGTTGGCGTTGAACGTGGCATTCTGCACTACGCCATTGCCGTCGATCGAATACGGCTGCGTCGGGTCGATACCCGGCAGCAGGAACCCTGCCGCGGTGCCCTGGCCGTTGAACCAGACCTTATCGGTGTAGCTGAGGCTGGTGTCCTGCTCGCGCGAGTAGAACCAGTTCAGATTGCTCGTGATGGAGTCCGTGATCTTGGCGGCGACGCCGAACGAGGCGCCAATATCCTTGCGATCGTCATTGTCGTTGGTGAAATAGGCCAGCTGCGGCTCGATGTAGTATTTGCCGCCGACGCCGCAGGGTGTAGCCGCCGAGCACCCGGCGGCGTTTTTCACCGCCGGTGCGATGATCGTGCCGCCGGGCGTCACGCCCAGGCCGGCGGGCGTCAGCGCACCGACGTACGGTCCGGTCGCCGAATCGGTGAGCAGCCATTGGTTACGGTTTTGATCCTGAAATTCTCGGTCGAGCGTCTTTTGATCATCGTAGGAGACGCTGGCCGTGAAGGCCAGGACATCACTGAATTTGTAGCCGCCGACCAAGGTTGCGTTCGGCGTCCATTGATCCTGCCTCTGAGCATAGGATTCGCGGAAATTGCCGCCCAGAGTCAGACCATCGGGCCCCGCGAGTGGATCACGCGTCTTCAGATCGATGGTGCCGCCGAGGCCGCCTTCGGTCATCGAGGCCTGCGGATTCTTGTACACGTCGATGCCGCCGATTTCCTCGCTCGGTATGCCTTCGAGCGAGTTGTACTGGGCGTTGCTACCCGCGCCCTCATTCGCGCCTTCGCCCGACACATAAAATTCTTTGCCGGTCAGAAACACGTCACCGTTGAGTGTCGTCAGGTTCTGTCGCAGGCCATCGATCAGTACCGCGGTGCCTTCGCCGGTAGGGCCGCGATCGATCTGGACGCCGGGCAGGCGCTGCAACGATTCGGCCACATCCTGGTCCGGCATCTTGCCGATGTCCTCGGGCGCCACGGATTCGATCGGCAGATTGGAGTTGCGCTTTGTGTCCAATGCGCTCTGCAGCGAAGCGCGAAAGCCCGTGACCACGATTTCCGTGAGCTGGTCGCCGGAATTGGCGGCTGCAGGGGCAGCGGGCGCCGCCGCCGCCGCCGGCGAGGCAGTGGTCGCCTGCTGCGCATTTGCGCTCGAATATGCGATCAAGGCCAGTAACGATGCGCTGCCCATAAGAATGGCGCGCGAATAGCCATAGCTTCTGAATCCAGTACTCATGTGCAGACTCCCCCAAAAAATAAACTGTTATCTACGAAGTCGTTGCGTCATTAACGGTCATCGACCCAGTCATCGTGTCGCATCAGGCTGCGATCTAATCAGCCTAAAGTCTCCTCCAAAAAGACAGCGCTGTCAATTTGCGCCTTCCACCACTCAATTGCGGCTGATCAGCCGCCTTCGCAGCGGGTTGCGCCCTTGCGCTGAACCAGCCTGACCTCGGAAATCGTCAGCGCAAACCGACCGTCGCTCTCGATCGCAAACGGCGCTTCGACATTGGATAGATCGGCACCGCGCGCGCTGAAGCAGGACAGCGGATACGACAGGGTGCGCCAGGCTCCGACCGGCGCGGCTTGAAACGCCTGGGTCTGATCGAGCATGGCTCCGCCCGCCGTGGCGCACAGCGCGGCATCCATCGGCGGCTCGCTACCCGAGGCCGGCGTGCTCGCAGGGTGACGCAGGTAGGGGGCGACGCAGCGAATGCCGATGCGGACACGATCAGTGGGCCGCTCCTCGACACGGAAGCGCAATTCCACTTCGATGCCTTGCGCCGCCTGTGGCCGAAAATCGGCTTGCCGGCCGGCAATTCTGAGCATGGCGTGCTGCGGGCCGCTCCAGGTGGCGATGCCGCCCGCTGGATCCTGCGCGACCATCAGACCGCGTTGCGGACTTTCCTGTCGCGCCGTAGTCAGCCGCACTTCGGCGCTGGCGTCGGACAGATAGATCGACCACGGCGCCGTGACATGCGCGGCGTGATACAGGCTGTCGTGCACCCGCCGATCCGGCGGAATACGGGCCTGCTCGCTGAGCTGCGGCAGGTGCGCGGCATGCGTATAGGAAAGTCCGTAGCCGCGCTGAAACAGCGCACCGCTGACATGCCCGTCGCTACCGAAAGTCACCGGCATTGCGGTTTGCGGCCAGGAAAAACCCAATCTGCCGCTAAAATCGTAGGGCACGCTGCCATCGGCGGCCCGGAACAGTACATCGGCGATGCCCGCGCCTTCGCTGCCGGGCAGCCACGCGGCAACGAAGGCATCCGAGGCATTGAGCTCCGGGTTGACCCACATCACTCGACCGGAGAGAAATACCGCCACGACCGGTACGCCCTGCTGGTGCAGGCGACGCAGCAGCTGCAGATCGTGTTTGTCGCCGGGGGAATACTCCAGCGTCTCGCGATCGCCTTCAAATTCAGCGTACGGGCCCTCGCCAAACACGATGATCGCGACATCGGGTCGCTCGGAGAATTGGCCCTCGCGATTCAAGACTGCCGATCCGCCACCGGCGGCCACGGCCGCCTTGATGCCGGCATAGATCGACGTGCCTCCCGGAAAATCCGCGTTGCTGTTGTGATCCCCTTGCCAATCAATGGTCCAGCCACCCGACTGGGTACCGATATCGTCGGCCGCCTCGCCAGCCACCAACACCCGGGAGCCCGCTTTGAGCGGCAGCGTGCCGTGTTCGTTCTTGAGCAGCACCAGCGACTTGCGCACCGCTTCGCGCGCGAGAGCCCGGTGCGCGGCACTGCCAAGATGCTCGAAATGGCCGGCGTCGCTGCGCGCTGCGGGCGCCGCACGATCGAATATTCCCGCCAGTGCCTTGACGCGCAATATCCGGCGCACGGCGTCGTCTACGCGCGCTTGCGGAATGATGCCGGAGCGAACCTCGGTGAGCGTGTTGTCGTACAGCTGCTGCCAGCTGTCCGGCGCCATCAACATATCGACGCCGGCGAGAAATGCCGTGGGGCAGTCGAATTTGGTGCAACCCGGGATCTGTTCGTGAGCGTTCCAGTCGCCAACGACGAAGCCGTCGAAGCCCATTCGGCCTTTCAATATGTCGGTCAGCAGATAGTGCGAAGCATGCAGCTTGACGCCATGCCAGCTGTTATAGGAGGCCATTACAATCAATGCGCCGGCCTGCATCGCGGACGGATAGCCCGCCGCATGGACCTGACTCAGCACTGATTCGGGCGCTTCGTTATCGCCTTGATCCCGGCCCGCGATGGTCCCGCCGTCGCCGAGGAAATGTTTCACGGAGGCGAGGGTGTGGGACGGTGCCATGAACTGCCCCGTACCCCACTCACCTTGCAGCCCATTCACCAACGCCGCGGCATACTGAGCCACTAAATCGGGGGCTTCCGAGTAACTCTCGTAGGAGCGACCCCACCGCACGTCGCGCACGACCGCGACCGTAGGCGCGAACGTCCAGTCGACACCAATGGCGGACACTTCCTGCGCGGTGGCTTCACCGATGCGGCGCAGCAGTCCCGCATCGTGGGCGGCACCCAATGCGACGTTGTGCGGGAAAACCGTCGCGCCCACGATCTTTGCGTTGCCGTGCACGGCATCGATGCCGAATAGGATTGGAATGGCCTGGTGCGCCGCGCTACCGGTCTCCAGCGACGCGCTGAAGAATGCATGGGTCAGGTCCAGCCACGCTTGCGGGGTGGTTCTCAGGTCATCGCCGGGAGCGGCGCCGCCTCCCGCAAGGATGGAGCCGAGCTTATAGCTGCGCAGCTGCGCGGGTGTAATCGAGGCAATGTCGGCCTGAATCATCTGGCCGACTTTTTCTTCGAGACTCATGCCGGCCAGCAGTCGATCCACCAAAGCCTCAGTGTCGCCGTGGCCTCCGGCTCGATGCACGGCTGCCGGCCACACAGCGGGCTGCGCATCCTGGGCATAGGCCGGCGCTGCCGCGCGTATCGCGCTCGATGCGAGCCACACTGCAACAATGGTTCTCGAAACAACTACAGGCGCAGACACGAAGTGTCTCCTTGACTGACTGCGGCGCTTCGAGGACCGCGCCGCTTGCTGGCGAATACACTGCTCTAGTCAGATTAATTTGTTTGATAGTCGCGATCGCCCCCGCTTCCCATTCTCCAGTACGGATTAAAGGCAAAAATGTCAGCGCTGTCAATTCGATGTTAACCGCTGCGGTGAAAATTGCTTCGGCGAGGGGCGCTGGGGGATGTCACCGCTGCCCCGCTGCTGTAATCTTGCGCGCGCAATGCGGGATCAATTTATGGCGCTGACTCCACAATCCGTCACCATTCAGCAAGTCGCCGATCTGGCCCAGGTCGCGACCAAGACGGTGTCGCGCGTCATCAATGATGAACCCGGTGTTCGCGCCGATACGCGCAGCCGCATCCTCAAGGCGATCGAACAGCTCGATTACCGACCCAATCTGAACGCACGCGGTTTGGCCGGAGATCGTTCATTTCTAATTGGTTTGTTTTGCGACAAGCCCGGCGACTATTTGAGCAACTTCCAGACCGGTGCGGTCGAGCGCTGCCGGGAATCCGGCTTTCACTTGATGGTGGAGCCCTGGGACAGTCAGAGCCCGGACATTGGACGGCAGGTCAAGACGCTATTGAGAACTCTGCGACTCGAGGGTGTCATTCTGCTGCCTCCGCTCAGTGATCACCCCATCATCCTGAGCAGGCTCGCCGACGTGTCGATTCCGACCGTGCGGATTGCCCCCAAAAATGAGCCCAACAGCAGTTCACCCTCCGTCGGCATCGACGACTACGCTGCGGCCCGACGCATGACCGGCCATCTGCTCGATCTCGGCCACCGCCGCATCGGCTTCATTCTGGGTCGCGCTGGGCACGCGGCGAGCGAACAACGTCACCGCGGTTTCCGCGATGAGATGAAAGCGCGCGGCGTGGCCATTGATCCGTCACTGGTCCAGACCGGTAATTTCGTATTCTCCGACGGTTTGGTCTGTGCCGAGCAGATGTTGCGCTCCGCCTCGCCGCCGACCGCGATCTTTGCCAGCAACGACGACACGGCGGCCGCCGCGATTTCAGTCGCGCGCAAGCTCGGCCTGCGGCTACCGGAGCAGCTGTCAGTCGCCGGATTCGATGATGCGCCGGTCGCGACGATGATCTGGCCGCAGCTCACGACGATCCGCCAGCCCGTGACCGCCATGGCGCGAACGGCGACCGAACTGATCATCGAGCATTCGCCGCGACGTAACGGCTGGCCCTCGCCGGTTCCGCGCCGATTGCTGGAATTCGAACTGATTCTGCGCAACTCCACCGCGCCGCCGGCGCGAAGCCATACATCCTGAGCGCGCGAGTCGCTACTGCTTCAGGTTCGTGTAGGAGCCGGAGGTTCCGTGCAGCATATCCTTCCAGCCGACGGTCATGGTTTTGCCATCCGCCGCCACCGTCATGCGTGCGATAAGGATGACTTTGCCGGCGCGCTTGTCGGATTCCTCGATCGTGTTGTCGTTGATGCGCTTGACCGATACGCTCGTGACACCGGGATCACCGGTATACGGCACATCCGTCCCGTCCAGCGGCGCCGCGTAGGATTGTCCAGTCGGGTTGCTCATCTTCACGGTCGAGCGGTCGAGAGCGAAGGTCTCGAGCAGCCCGTTGTCGGAAACGTTCTCGAGCTTGGTGGTACGCCAGGAACCGGATATCGCGTGGGAGCCGGCTGGGCCTTTTGTGACCCGCTTGGTTTCTCCCTTGCCGACCACCGCCGCAGCGTCGCTGTTGCTGCTGTCGGAAAATTCGAAAGTCGCCATAGTGCCGTCGGCCGAAACCTTCGTCGTGATGGTGGCAACCGTCTTACCGGCTTTCTTGTCGGTCTCCTCGATGGTGTGATCATCGACCACTTTGACGTTCACGGTGTCGTAGTAGGGATGGCCTGCGACCTTGTGGTCCTGAGCATCGGCCTTCACGGTTACCGGCGGTACACAGGTCTGGCAATGATAGACGCCGTTGTTGAGCAGGTAACGGTCCGGCTTCTGCGGCAACTGGATATTGTTGAGATCGGCTTTCCAAGTGCCGTCAAACGCGCTCTGTGCCATCACCAGCATGGGCAGCAGCAGTGGCGCCGACATCGCCAACAAAACGGATTTCTTCACGATAGCTCTCCCTGATGTTTTTTGAATTGAACCTTTCCTGACCGAACCACGGGAATTTAC
>OCZU010000084.1_pt1 | contig 68711 bp, 68 predicted proteins | sample 1539001 | NCBI WGS metagenome assembly OCZU01 (sample SAMEA3539306, study PRJEB22396) | soil metagenome | biome: tundra; feature: field; material: soil | place: USA | collected 2010-05 | depth 0.15 m | reverse complement strand
ATTCCAAACCCGTGCCGGCGCGGCGTTCGCATCACTGCCGCGCAATCCCGGGCCGCCGTCCGCGCAGCACGTATTTTTGGATTTTCCCGGTAGCCGTCTTCGGCAACTCGGTCACGAATTGAATCATGCTGGGGACTTTGAAGTGCGCGAGGGCGCCGCGTGCGAAGTCATGCAACTCGGCCTCGGTGGCGGCAGCATCGGGACGCAACACGACGAAGGCATGGGGGGACTCCCCCCATTTTTCATCGGGCATGCCGACCACCGCGGCTTCGAGTACGGCGGGATGGCGCAGCAGCACGCCCTCGACTTCAATCGAGGAGATGTTTTCGCCGCCGCTGATGATGACGTCCTTGAAGCGATCGCGGATTTCCACATACCCGTCGGGATGCACGACGGCGGCATCGCCCGAGTGAAACCATCCGCCGTCGAATGCCGCGGCCGTCGCCTGCGCGTCATTGTAGTAGCCTCGCATGACGACATTGCCGCGCGCGACAATTTCTCCGAGCGTTGCGCCGTCGCGCGGCACCTCGCGCATGTCCGTATCGACGACACACAGTTCGCCCGACGTGATCAGCTCGACGCCTTGGCGAGCCTTGACGGTCGCCCGGTCGGCAACGGACATCGCCGCATGCTCCGGCAAAGGCTCGCAGATCGAGATGAATGGCGCGGTCTCGGTCAGTCCATAAACTTGCGTTATTTCCCATCCGAGCGACGACTCCATGCGCTCGATCGTCGCCGCCGCAGGCGCTGCGCCCGCCGTGAATACGCGCACGCCCCGGCGCAAATCCCGACGCAGCGACTCGGGCCCGTTCGCGATGCCGATGAGTACCGTGGGCGCCGCGCTGAGGTGCGTCACGCGTTCGCGGTTCACGAGTTCATAGATATTCGCCGCATCCACCTTGCGCAGGCAGATGTGCGCCGCTCCGGCCGCGGTCACCGTCCACGTGAACGTCCAGCCGTTGGCGTGGAACATCGGCAGCGTCCACAGATAGCGGTCGGCCGGCGTCATCGGCCAATGCGTCAGAGTGCCCACCGAATTGATCCACGCGTTTCGGTGAGTGATCATGACGCCTTTGGGGCGCGAGGTCGTACCGCTGGTGTAATTGATTGCGAGCAGGTCCGTTTCGACGATTTCATCGAAATCGACGGCATCGGCGCCGCTCTGAAGCAGCGATTCGTATGAGAGCCAGTTCGGCTTATCGCCTTCGAGAGCGACGAAATGCTGCACGCCGGGCATGCGCGCGCGCACGCCGTCGATGGCGTCGAGGTAGTCCGAATGCACGCATAAGACCTTGGCGCCGCTATGAGTCACCATGTAGACGAAATCATCGGGCGTGAGCCGGTAATTCATCGGTACGATGACGGCACCCAGCTGCGGAATCGCATAGAACTGTTCGAGGTGCTGATGCGTATTGGGCGCGATGGTGGCGACGCGGTCGCCCTTCGCGACACCCATCCGCGCCAGGCAAGCCGCCCACCGGTCACAGCGCTCGCCGAATTGACCATAAGTGAGCCGGAGCTCGCCGTCGATCACGGCTTCGCGCGCGGAATATAACTTACGTGCGCGGCGCGCGAACTCCAGAGGGGTGAGCGGCGTTTCCATGGCAAGTCAACCTCGGTGCGAGATCGGAGTTGGAATTATTCGCTGAGCTGATGGTGTCTTCACCGGCCCCTCATCGCGCCGCCGGGAGCGCGCACGCCGGCGCTGATGGGCTTCGTGTCGAGAACCAATCTCGTATTACCCGAAATATCATGTTCACCGGAAAGTGTATATTAGACCATAGTGCTATGCCCAAGCGCCCAAGGTCGCGGCCACGCCTGCGACCGAACTAAGGCTCGAGAAAAGCACAGTCGGGTTCGTGCGCCGGTTCCACCGAAACCGGCGGTGGAGCGGGAATACTCCGTCGCCGGTGTCGACTTCAAACCCCCATCAACCGACCACCTGCCTGCCGCGCATTGACTGGCGCTGCAATTTGGGTTCAGCGATCAACGGCGCCTTTTCTTCCAGCGGGGTGCGGGCAGCTTCTCGACCACGCTTGCGGACTTATTGGCGCTATTGGTATTTGACATCTTGCCGACCGACGAAAAGCCAACCGCGTGCGCGCCCGCCTGCGCGCCGCGGTCAATGACTACGGCGAAAGTCGGAGTTGCTATGGCCAGCGTCGCAACGAGTGCGGCAATTTTGTTGATCATGACACGGTACCTCGATTTGTAGGGTTGGGGTTAAATCCTAGCCGACGCCCCGACATCGATCGCTGCATCGGCTACTTTGATTAGACGTGATCGCCCATCGAAACCAGACACGCCGGCGCGACCCTGCACGGCTCATTGGGCAATTCGAGTCGCGGCTCATTGGATGCTTAGAGCTTGGAAATCCTGCCTCGCTGGATTGATTGACATCGGCCTGCGTCGGTATAAATTAGGCAATTCCTGGGCCACCCCCATCGACCTGCCCGGCAATGGAATGCCGATACAACAGGAGGATCAGCGGTCTTCATGGGCGACATCACGAAACTGCTGCAGAAGGCGCGGGACGCGCCGGACCAGGCGATCATCGACGAGATCTTCTCGCATCTCTATCCCGACCTGCACCGTATGGCGGCGGCGCGCCTCGCGAAAAACGGCACGATCACCCAGCTCGACGCGACCTCGATGGTGCATGAGACCTACGAGCGGCTCAGAAACTGCGGCCAAATCGATGCCGCCTGCCGCGGTCAATTCTTGGCCTATTCCTCGCAGATCATGCGCTCCGTGATCATCGACTTCGTGCGCAAACGCCGCGCCGAGCGGCGCGGCGGCGAGGCGATTCACGTGACGCTGTCGACCGGTGTGCTGAACCGGGCCGGCAGCAGCGATGAGGATGTTGTGCGGATCGACGACGCGCTCGTGGAACTCGAGAGTGTGGATCCGCGCCTCAAGCAGGTCGTCGAGATGCGCTACTTCGGGGGCTTCGAGGAGCGTGAGATCGCCGAGGCGTTGGGCGTAACCGATCGGACCGTGCGGCGCGACTGGGAGCGCGCGAAGCTGCTGTTGCAGGTATCGATTCGCCGCTGACGAGCTGGGCGGCGTGTCCGGTTTGCCGCCGCGATTGCGTCTATGGTCTTTATGCATTGATGGTGGGAAAGTCGACATGACGACCTTGGGAGATCTGCCGCCGGCGGACTGGCGCCGGCTCAACACATTGCTCGAACGCGCGCTGGACCTGGATCCGGATGCGCGCGCTGCATGGCTCGCGCGGTTGCCACCGCACGAGGCGGATCTGGTTCCGTTGCTGAGGCGCCTGCTCGACGAGGCGCAAGCCTCCGACGCCCCCGAGCCAACGCCGGTGCTCGCCTCGCTGGGCCTATTCAGCGCTGACGGTCCGAAGGTTCAGGCGAAACCCGGCGATCGCATTGGGCCATATCAGTTGGTGCGCGAATTGGGCCGCGGCGGCATGGCCGTCGTTTGGCTCGCCGATCGCGTTGACGGTACGATCGAGCGGCAGGTCGCGCTGAAGATCCCGACGGTCGAGTGGACCGATCGTGGCCTCGCGGATCGAATTCGGCGCGAATGCGCCGTGCTCGCGAGCTTGAATCACCCGAATATCGCTCAACTCTACGACGCCGGCTGGTCCGATTCCGGGCTGCCCTACCTCGCGATCGAGGTCGTCGATGGCGAACCGATCGACCGCTATTGTGCTGAGCGTAAGCTCGACGTGCGCTCACGCACGCGGTTGTTCATCGATGTGCTGCGGGCGGTCGCCTACGCACATGCGCGACTAGTCGTTCACCGGGATCTGAAGCCAGCCAATGTGCTCGTCGGAAAGGACGGTCGCGTCAAGCTGCTCGACTTCGGGATTGCGAAGGTACTCTCCAGCGATGAAGCTATCAGCGCAGATTCGGACCTCACGCGCGTCTCCGGCCACCCCGTGACACTGAGCTATGCCGCGCCCGAGCAGGTGCTTGGCAAGCCCGTGACGACGGCTACTGATATCTACGCGCTCGGCGTGATGTTGTTCGAATTGCTGTCGGGCCAGCGGCCGTTCACGCCAGCGCCGGATACCCGCTCTGCGATCGAGGAGGCGCTCGCGCGCGGCGATGGACCGGCACCGAGCAGTCTGTCTTCGCAGCCCTCGACCGCGCGCGCGCTGCGCGGCGACCTGGATGTGATCGTGCGCAAGGCGCTGCGCAAGGAGCCGGACGGCCGATTCGAAACTGCGGCCGCGTTCGCCGATGATTTGGAGCGCTATCTCACGGGGCGTCCGATCCGCGCGCAGCGCGGCAACGCCTGGTATGTCGCGCGGCGCTTCATTCTGCGCAATCGGCTCGCGCTCGGCGCGGGCGCCGCCGTGATCATCGCGATCGTTGCCGGATTGACGATCGCGCTCGCACAAGCCCGGCGCGCCGAGATGCAGGCGCAGAATGCCGCGGCGATCGGCAACTTCGTGCTTTCGGTGATCCAGCAAGCCGACCCGAATCAGAGTCAGGAGACCCGGGCCTCGGACCTGGCGCCGCTGCAGACGCTCGCCGACCATATCGACGTCGAGCTCGGCAAACGACCCGAGCTTCGCTTTGCGTTGCGCGTGGCGATCGCGACGGCCTACCGCAACCGAGGCGAATACAAGATGACTCGCGCGATATTGCGCCTCGCCATGCAGGATGCTGCCGCGTCGCCGTCGAGCATCGCCGCGCTCGACCTGCTGCGCGCGAAGGTTCTGCTCGGCGGCGTATCGGAGAACGACGAGGAGCGCAACGAGTTGCTTGACCGGGAAATCCCGGTGCTGCGCGCGATGGGCCTCGTAGCCGCCCCCGTACTGGTCGATGCATTGATCACGCGCGAGTCGGTAGGCAACGACGTCAGGATCAAGGATCCGGCGGCGAGCGTCAAACCGCTGCGCGAGGCTCTCGAGGTCGCGACGCGCGACATTGGGATCGCCGATGAGCGCACGCTGAAAGCCGCCAACGCTCTGGCGTACATGCTCGGGCCGGGCGTCATGGAAAAAAAAGAAGAAGCGGCAGCGGCCATCGAGCCTGTCTACCGCGCGGTACGTGCCGCGGGAAAACTGCCGCCGAGTAATCCGACGCTGCTCGCAACGGAATCGCTCTACGGACGGATTTTATGCACGCTGGGTCGCGGCGACGAGGGGATTGCGCTACTCGAGCAAGTCCTCAGCGAGGCGGTCGCCATGCATCACGAGGGCAAGCAGCTGCGCGGTGCACTGCTGTACTTGGCGCGCGGCCAGACCGATGTAGGGCGTCTCAATGATTCGATCGCGACATTTGCTTCAACTTATGCACTGCTCGCCGATCGCGAGCCGTTCGCGAGCCTCTTACGCTCCTCCTACGGCGGAGATCTCGCCTATGCGCTATTGCGCGCGCGCAGACCCTTAGAAGCCGAGGCGTTTGTCGAGGAACAGCAGGCCTACCGCAATTCGCTGACCGCCTCCGATACGTCAACTGCGGCCTCGTTCGATTTTCAATTCGGCTTCAAGCGCCTCTGGATCAAATTGCGAGTCGGGGAGTACGAGGCCGCGAGACAGATCGGCGAAGCGATGTTGCGGCGATACCGGGAGGAAAAGAGCCCCTATTACGAATATGTGACCAACATTTTCATGCCGGACATTTACCTGGCAACCGGTCATGCCGCCGAGGCCGCGAAGGCGGCCGAGGCGGAATTGCAATATGCGGTGGAGCGGGGCAATGCGGCGGAGATGGAATATGGGACCGTCGCACGCACCAAACTTGCACTGGGACAAGCAGCGGAGGCGCTCGCGTTGACCGAGAATCATGAGGGAAAACCGGATCCGAGCGACGCCATCAATGTCGATCTGGCCAACCTGCGTCTGACACGCGGCCGCGCCTTGCTCGCATTGGGTCGCGCAACGGATGCGCGCAAGCCGCTCGGCTCGGCCTATGAGTTCTGGCGCGCCTTCGCTCCCAATGATCAATACGCCGCGGTCGCCGCCTACTGGTATGCGCAGTCGCTGCTCGCCAACGGCGAGACAGACGCTGCGCAGCGATTGCACGCCTCGGCCAAGCCGCCGCTCGACTATGCTCCGCCGGATTTGGCGGCACTGCGCGCGGAGCGGCGTCGCTTGCCGCAGGAGCGCATCGAGGGCGTGCTGCGCAAATACCCGCTGCGTCCGGAGGTCGCCCAATTGATCGCGAAAAGCGTCGATCCGTCGGTACGGCCGCCGACTGCACATTGATTTTGCATAAGGTCCGAGCTCCTATCGCCTGAGCGGCGGCGGCGCAGACCTGGACTACAGAGCCCGCGAACGCCGATGCGCCCGTGGACTGGGATCAATTCGTGAGCATGACGGACGGCGATCGCGAGTTTGCAGACGAACTCGTGCAACTGTTCATCGACTCCGGTGACGCAGCGCTGCGCGAGATCCGCGCCGCGCTCGAACGCGGCGACCTTGCGGCGATCGGGCGCGCAGCGCACTCGTTCAAGGGGTCGAGCGCGAACATCCGTGCCCACTCGGTCAGCGCGGCCGCTGCCCGGCTCGAAACGGCGGCGTATGCGGGCGATGTCGATCAGATATCGCAGCTCGAGCAGCAGCTGCGCCGGGAAGCCGATCGCGCCAGGGAATATTTGCGCGCGCGCCAGGCATGAGCGCGCCGACCGGGTGGAGCCGCCATGGTCGGCTCTCCGTTTAGACCAGGAGGACGGTCGAGCCCGTGGTCTTGCGTGCCCCCAGATCCGCGTGCGCCTTGGCGGCATCCTTGAGCGCATAGATTTGGTTGACGATAATCTTCACCGCACCGGATTCTACGACCTCGAACAGCTCCTTCGCCATCGCCACCAAGTTCTCGCGCTTGGCGCCGTAGGTGTTGAGCGTCGGCCGGGTGACATAGAGCGATCCCTTCGCCGCAAGGAGTCCGAGATTGAGAGGCTCGACCGAGCCCGAGGACTGGCCGAACAACGCGACAAGTCCCAGAGGCGCACAGCAGTCGAGCGATTTCATGAAAGTGTCCTTGCCGACGGAATCATAGACCACCGGCACTTTCCTACCGCCGGTGATTTCCTCGACTCGCTTGACGAAATCCTCGCGCGTATAGACGATCACGTGCGCACAGCCGTTAGCCTTAGCAAGCTTCGCCTTCTCGTCACTGCCGACAGTACCGATGACGGTCGCGCCCAAGTGTTTGGCCCATTGCGAGAGGATGGTGCCGATGCCGCCCGCCGCCGCATGGAGCAGTATCGTGTCGCCCTTCTTGACGCGATAGGTCTGACGAATGAGGTATTGCACGGTCAATCCTTTGAGCATCATCGCCGCCGCCGTCTTGTCGTCGATGCCGTTCGGCAACTTGATCAGCCGATCGGCGGGGATGAGCCGCGCCTCGGCATAAGCGCCCACGGGCGCGGCGCCATAGGCAACGCGGTCTCCAGGCTTCAAATCCGTGACACCGGGGCCGACTGCATCGACGACACCGGCGCCTTCGCCGCCGAGGCCGCTCGGCAGCGGCACAGGATACAACCCCGTGCGGTTGTAGATGTCGACGAAATTGAGGCCGACCACGGTTTGCCGGATGCGTGCCTCGCCCGGACCGGGCGCGCCGAGTTGAATCTCTTCCCAGACGAGGACCTCCGGTCCGCCGGTCTTGTGAAATCGAATTGCATGCGGCATCGAGTATCCTCCTAACAACGCGCCACCTGATTTGTGATGACGAGCGGCATTTTATATCAAGCGTGGGCGCACCGAGCACCGTGGTTGACGGAGATGCCCAACGGCCGAACTCGTCAGGCACTGCTCGCGGGATCGTCGAGTTCGGCGCTGGAGAGTTCGCCAGTATTCCCAACTCCTCCCGCGACCAATACCGTGCCGCTCGGCAACAGCGTCGCCGTGTGCGATGCGCGTGGCATCTTGAGATCGGCGGCGGACGACCAGGTGTTACTCGACGGACCGTAGAGTTCGGCTCGGGCGAAACCGAAATCGCCGCTTCCGCCCGCGATCAGTACCTTACCGCCATGCAGCAAGCTTGCCGTGTGCCCTACGCGTGCCGTCACCAGACTGGCGGCGCTCGACCAGGTGTTGCTGGACGGATCGTATAATTCAGTGCTCGAGAGTTCCCCAGAATGGTCGTATCGCCCGCCCCCAGCGATGAGTACCTTGCCGCTCGGCAATAAGGTAGCCGTGCCGTAAGCACGTGCCGTTATCATCGCTGCGATCGCCGGCGTCGACCCAACACCAGAGGACGCCGCGGGCGGCGCAGGCGCTGCGGGCCGCGCAGGCGTCACGGGCGTCGCAGGCACTGCGGGATGCGGCGGCCGTACGAGCGGCGGCCCATCCACACTTTCGTGCATCCGGGCGCTCAGGATCATAGTGCGCTCCGCGTCGGTCAGCTTGACCCAGGCGAGCGCCGCATCGAGCAAGACCGACGCACCACCGGGTTCGGCGAGCGCAAGCAGTTTGGTTTTTGCAGCGTCGAGCCAAAACGCCTCCTGGCCGCGGCGGAACGTGTATGACCCGCTCAGCGCATGTCCCGAGACATTCTTTCCGGCGTAGTAAATTTCGGCTGACTGGTTGCGGGGATCGGTACGCACGCCGACGAGGTCTACCTCAATCGGCATCGGATGGGCTGCGATCGCAGCGAATTTTCTGCGATCCCGTTCAATGGCTTTCACGAATATCGCCGCGACTGCGATCGATATTGGATACAGCGCGAAGAGCAACAGCAGAGAAATCGTACGGCTCAGCAAAAACTCGGCGCCCCAGTTCGTACTGATATGCTCCGGCGACTCCGGATCGTACCGAACGAGGAAATCGGAGTTGAATTTCGGTTCGTACATCGTGAACGTATCGATCTCGATGTGCCGGCTGTGTTGCTGGCCGTTCCAACTCGTATAGTGTGCATCGAGGTTGATGGTGTTACCGTACCTGCTGGTTCGGTAGCGATAATTGGCGGCCTCGCTCTGCATCGCTGCCGTTCCGTCGACGTGCAGCCAATAGTCGTCGAGCAGGGAAACGACGTCCGGATATTTATGAAATGCAATGCCGACCAAGGCCACGCAAAGGATCGCGACGATCGAGAACAAGCGGACGTTTTCTCGTGCACTGAACCCGAGCAGCCGCAACGGCCGATCGGGAAATGCTTCGATCACGGACATGGGACCGCGCCTCCTGCCACCTACAGCGATTCTTTATGCTTCCAAACTTATCAATACAAGCTTGAAGATATCCGCGGTCGCAGGCAAAGATCCGACGACAATGATTTTCAAACGGCCGCGGTCCGGGTCGTAGATCGCCTCAACACGAAGTGGACCGTCATCGCCTTGACGACTCTTCGCTGCACCAACAACGAGATTCGAGACGCGAGCCACGGCGTCCGGGCTAATCGCGTCGACCTCGACAATGCTCGAGACCTCGACGCGCCGATTTCGATTGCCGCGTTCGCCGTCGGCCGGTGAGCTCCGACCGATGAAGGCGTCCAAATCCTCACGTGCAACGCGATATTGCTTGCCAATGCGTGCGGCTTTGAGACGTCCGGTTCGGACGTAGCTCCGAACCGTCCTCACGTTCAATGCGAGCCGTTCCGCAATTTGCTCGAGTGAAAGAAACAAGCGCCCCGTCCCCACGATAAATTATGATCGCATAATCATGTATAGGTATATATTCGTCAACATATAGAGCTGTTTAGAGCCTTATAAGACGGGTTCAGCCCGGGAATCTTGTGCATGCCGGATCCACTGTTCATGGTCTTCTCCACGATCTCGAGTAGTATGGCCATTGAACTGTATATAATTACAGCCCGCGCGATTTATATTGCGGCCGCGTCCGGCGCCGAAGGCCTTTTGGGTTTAGATATGCACGTCTTTGAGCTGGAATATCCATTCTGCAGCAATCCGCGCTGCGAGTTACACCTGCGCATCGGAGATCCGCGCGTACACGGCTATGGCAATTGGGCGCAAATGCCCGATGGCCGCATGATCGGCCGCGGGCTTTACGACAACGTATTCCTCTGCGATCCCTGTGGCCGCGCACAAGCAGCCGCGGCGATAGCATCGAAGCATCAAGACGCCGCAGCATGACCCTGTCCGGCGGCGCGAAAAACACCGACGTCTTTGTATACGACCGCGATTGATTCCTGCGGTTGATCTCACACAGTGGATCTTGATATTGCAAACCGCTTTCGATTGATCAATAGTTGGATAGACAAACCTTGGGGTGGTCTTAACAGGACCTGAGACGTCGGTGAGCCGGCGAACCCGTTGAACCTGATCCGGTTAGTACCGGCGTAGGGAGCAGGTAATTGAAATATCATTGGTTGTTGCATGGATCGCTTGCGGTCTCATTCTCATGGGCGCAGCTTGTTTTTGCGGACGACGACATGCTGCAGGAAATCGTGGTCACCGCGAGTCTCCACTCAACCAGCCTTGCGGAGCTGCCGCAGAGCGTGACGGTGCTCGACGAAGACACGCTGCGGGCTGCCGGCGTCCAACATTTCGAGGATGTTCTCGCCTTGATTCCGGATTTGAACTGGGCCGCCGGCACTTCGCGACCGCGCTTTTTCCAGTTGCGCGGCATCGGCGAGGTCGAGCAGTACCAAGGCGCGCCGAACCCTTCGGTCGGTTTTCTCATCGACGACATCGATTTCTCGGGTGTCGGAATGCCGGCAACGCTCATCGATACGCGGCAAATCGAAGTAATGCGGGGCCCGCAAGGCACGACTTACGGCGCCAACGCCCTCGCGGGCTTGATCAGCGTGCGCACCGCGGATCCGGGGACCAGTTTTGAATTGAACAGCGAGGTCAGCGGGGCGACCTACGACACGCGTGCCGCGGGAATCGTCGTTGGCGACGGCTTCGCGTCGGGCGCAGCCGGCTGGCGGTTCGTGGCGCAACAGTTCCTGAGCGACGGGTTCCGTCACAACGAGTACCTCGATGAGAATTCCACCAATGGGTACGACGAAGGAACGCTGCGCGGCAAGGTGCGCTGGCAGCTGACCGACGCCGTCCAGGCCGATCTGACCTTGATGCACGTGAACATCAATAAGGCAGCTGACCGACGCCGTCCAGGCCGATCTTACCTTGATGCACGTGAACATCAACAATGGCTACGACGCCTGGTCGATCTACAACACCTACACGACTTACTCGAACCAGCCGGGGCGAGACGCGCAGATCTCGAATGGCGCTGCGCTACGCCTCGTCGATTCCATCGATGGGCTGGCGCAGCTGCGTAGCGTCACCAGCGCCGCCAATTCGTCGATCATCTACTCATTTGACGGGGATTGGGGCAACGACCCGTTCTGGGCCGCGACCACCGGCTATGCACCTTACGACTATTTTCAAAGCGACAACCGAACACGACGCACGCTAGCGGAAGATCTGCGCATCATCGGCGATCCGTCGCGCGCGCTATTCGGACGACTGCGCTGGTTGGCGGGAATTTATGCGCTGCGCCTCACGGAATCGGACAGCCAAGTGTTCGCATGGGACGCCTACGACGCCGGACCGGGCGGTACGCCCGGCGCCGGCACGAGCGGGCTCAACAGCCAGTTCGGGGCCACCAACGTGGCCTTGTACGGCTCGCTGGACGCGGACTTTGGCAAGCGCACGATTGTCTCCGGCGGATTGCGCCTGGAGCAGCGCGTCGCCGATTACTCCGACAGCGCCGATGTTCAGACTCCGTTTCCGCGGGAAACGAATCATATGATCGGCGGCAATCTCTCGTGGACCAGAAATGCCGGGGACGGGGAGCATCTCTACGCCACGCTCGCGCGTGGATATAAAGGAGGCGGCTTCAACATCGGCTCGGGAATTTTATCGGAACAACGCGAATTTGGTCCCGAGGCGTTGTGGAGTATTGAGACGGGGCTGAAATATGCGCATGCCGACAGTCCGCTCGAGCTGCAAACCGACGTGTTTTACATGCGCCGCCAGAACATGCAGGTTTATTTATCCGAGCAGCTGCAACAGAACAATCCTTTGAATTATGTCTTTTACACGCAGAACGCGAGCAACGGTGAGAATTACGGCTTCGAAGGCGAAGCCCTATATCAGCTGAACAGCCGGCTGGATCTGTCGGGCAGCCTCTCGCTGCTGCGCACGCGGTATCTCAATGTGACCGGTTTATTCGCCGGCCTGGATATCAATGGGCGCGCGCAACCGTTCGCACCCGGCTACAAGCTTGCCGCGGCCGCGGAATATCACGCCCCGAATGGTTGGTTCGCACGCGTCGACGCTTCGGCGCTCGACAGCTTCTACTACTACACCAGCGATGCACAGACCTCGCGCGCCTACAATCTGGAAAACGTCCGGATCGGCTGCAAACGCGGTGGCTGGACGACGAGCCTGTGGGTCCGCAATCTCCTCGACACTCGCTATGCTCAGCAGGGATTTTATTTCGGCCTCATTCCGCCGAACTTCCCCAACCAATCCTTTCTGCAGCTCGGCGATCCGCGGCAGATCGGCATCACCGTGAATTACGAGCTGAAGCCGAGTGGCCGCTAGACGCGGCCGCGCTCAACGCTTAGGCAGCCGCGCGCGCCACTGTCAATGCGGGCAGAGCGCGTTTACAATCAGATCCGTCACCTGTAAGGCCCGGCGCTGATCGAAACATCCATGGCTACTTCGAATATTCCACCGGTGCTCACCGAGCTGAAGCTTTCAGCTGCGCTCAAGGAAACCGTCAATACGGCTCTCGCGCGCGGCAGGATGATGAGCGTCGCGTACGTTTCGCCCGAGGGTCAGCCCGAGCTGTCGTTTCGCGGCAGCGTGCAGGCCTATAGCGACAACCAGCTTGCGATCTGGGTCCGCAATCCCGAAGGCGGTATTCTCAAAGCGGTCGCGAGCGGACATCCCAACATCGCGCTGCTCTACGGCGAGCTCGGAGCGGAGTCGAAAGCCTTCATGACATTCCGGGGCCGCGGGCGCGTGGAGTCTTCGGAGACGGTGCGCCGCAAGGTGTACGACGACTCGCCCGAAGTCGAGCGCAATTTGGACAAGGACCGTAAAGGTGTAGCCCTGATCATCGACCTGGACAGTGTCGACGGCTTCTTCGGCGGCAACATGCTCAAGATGCGTCCCTAAGACCGTCCGCGCCTACAACTCTAGGAGACCACGCATGCATCAAAACATACGCTCGCTTGCACTGGTCGGCCTCGTGGCCCTCGGCGCGGCCGGCATGACGCCGCTTCGCGCGGCCACAATCACCCCGAAAGCCTATAAGAGCTACGTCGCGGCGGTGGCACCGGTCATCGCGCACTTTGGCGAAACATATCTCGTTCGCGGCGGACAAACGATTTCGATCGAGGGCGCGCCTCCGAGCGGCCGGGTGGTCGTCATCGAATTCGACAGTCTGGCCGCAGCCAGAACCTTCGAAGACTCCGCCGATTACGCGGCCGTTTCCCCGATCCGCCACAAAGCGGCGCAAAGCCGCGTGTTCCTGGTGGAGGGCGCACCCCAATAGGCTGGGTTACCTTGTCCGCTGAGCTCGCGCCGCGCAGATCCTTACTTCAGGACCCCGAGCCGCAGCAAGCTCTCGCCGGTGGCAAGAATGGCATCTTCGGCCGAGCGCGGAACCCAACCCAGCAGGCGCGTGGCCTTCTCGTGGGACGCATTCTTGATTTTGCCGAGTTCGGGCACGATTTGCCTCAACGACGGATCGCGCATCGCCGCGAGTCTTACCAGCCAATTCGGCAACTGCAAGGTCGGCACTTTCTTGGCCGATGCCCCAAGGTGCTTCTTCAGCACGCGTGCAATCTCCAGTATCGATAGACTGGGCCCAGCGACCGCGAGGAATCGTTCTCCCTTCGCAGCCGGGAGCGTCATCGCGCGAATGTGCAGGTCGACGACGTCCCGCACGTCGACTACTCCAAAATTGAGCCGCGGACAGCCGGGAACGGACCCGTCCATCAACCGCTGCACGAGCATTATCGACGTCGAGAAGTCGGGTCCCCAAACCGAACCGAACACGCCGACCGGATTGACGACGGAAAGCTCCATCGTGCCGCCTTCGCTAGCCATAAAATCCCAGGCGGCGCGTTCGGCGATGGTCTTCGATTTGACGTACGGCGTCAGCCCCGGACCGTTGAGCATCGTCCAGCTCGTCTCATCGAACGGCGTCTGCCGCGGCTCGTGCCCATAGCCAACGGCGGCAAATGAGGACGTGAGCACGACGCGTTTGACGCCCGCATCCCGCGAGGCTCGCAGCACCCGCAGTGCTCCTTCGCGTGCGGGGACGATCAATTCATCCTCATGCGCGGGAACATTCAACGGAAAAGGCGATGCCACGTGCAGCACGTACGCGCAACCGGCGACGGCTTCCAGCCAGCCCGCGTCCTTTTCGAGATCCGCGGCAACGAACGATAGCCGCTCGCCAGGCTCTGCGCCGCCGGCCTTGAGCAGCGTGCGCACCTCGCCCTCGCGGCCCAGGTTACGCACCGTGGTGCGCACTTGATGACCCGCCGCCAATAGTTGCAACAGGCAATGACCGCCAATGAATCCCGACCCGCCCGTAACGAGTATCGTGCTCATGACAGCTCCTGCGGTGGCCCGCGCATTACCCCAACCTTGCTAACCCACGTTGGCTCACGTCACTGCCCCTGGTGCGGTAAATCGCTCAGTCGAGCGAAGCGCCTTGCCTTGGATTACACGAAGCAAGACGAATATAAAAAACACAACACTCAAATATAAAAAGGTTCTTCTGATAGCAACCCATCGTAACTGGTTACAGAGATGATTTGGTCCAAAGGCCACTGTTCGCCGATTGATCATGGAAATCCGCGGCGCGCGCTTCGGCGCCGCGCGATGAAACCGCGCAGCGGCACGACCTATGATTCAAGGATAGAACAGGCGTTGCGTGTCGCGGACGTATTCCACGTGGACCCATACTTGTTTGCGTGCATAGAGCCGCTCTTCAGCGCGGCTCGCTAACGATGATGTCCACAGAAGGACGTTCGGCTCCTTGACCGGGACTTGCGAGTGCGGTTCGATGAGAACTGCGTTTTGAACTCCGGCTGGATTCGTGACGCGTTGCAAGACGCGTCCGACGTAAGTTTCAATGTCCGCAACACTCGCGGCCGCGATCGGGATCCAGAGGCTCGCCGGCAGACCGAAAACGGGGGCAGCGGCATCAATCATGGCGTACACGCATGAAGTGGTTCGAGCTTTGATATCCTACACCGATCCCTTTCGCAGGCAAGGCGGCTGGCACTCCGACGGAAGCGCAGAATAGAGCGCTTCGCTGGCCTGTGATTCGATTCGTATCTTGAATCATTCGCCTTCGCGTCGCCGGGTGAGTGAGCGACAAATATCGATGATTGGCGCGCACGCTACGCCTGTCACCGGAACACCGACGTCGAATTCGAATTCGCGGTTGAGGCCCGGTAGCATAGTATTGTTTAAACTATCCCGGCAGCCCTAAGCCGCGAATGCCGCATCGTGGTCCCGTCTGTGGCGGCCCGAGATTGACTATTTGGAACTTTTTCTCGATGAAATGGAAATTCTTTTGAGTCCTGTGAGTTCATCTGCCTTCGAAATACGCCGCCCAAGATGTAGGTTGCAGTGCGAGGCCTTTGGATGATTTTCACAACCTTGGAGATCAGTGATGAAGAGTTCAGCGTTGCTATTGAGCCTATGCCTTGCCGCTGCGGCACAGGCCGCGATCGCGGTTGAGGCGCCGACCGCGCCCGCGCCGAAGCCGGACAATGAAGTGCGCGCGGCGTGCGAAGCCGACATTCAAAAATTCTGCGCCGGCGTTCAACCCGGCGGCGGACGCATACGTGCCTGCATGAGGCAGCATAAGGACGAACTGTCGGACGGCTGCAAACAAGCCATCGCCAAGGCTAGGCAGAATCCGTCTTGAGATTACAAGCGTGACTACGCCCGCACGGTTCGCTGCTACTCGATAGCATCCCGAATTTCACGTGGCAATTTGCAGCTGAGATCACCATGGTCAAGTCGCACGCTTAGGCTCATATGATTTCCTGGGACGAGCGATACAGCGCCAGCAGCTATTTCTATGGGACGGAGCCCAACGACTTTTTGCTCGAACGCTGTTCGGTCATTCCACCCAGCGGAGAAGTTCTATGTCTTGGCGAAGGCGAGGGACGCAACGCCGTTTTCCTCGCCGGACGAGGCTACCGAGTCGTAGCGCTTGATCAATCCCGCGTTGGACTCGACAAGGCGCAACAACTCGCGGCCGCCAAGGGCGTCAAAATCGCCGCGCTCGAGGCGAACCTCGAACACTATCGAATCGAGCCCGACCGGTGGGATGGCATCGTGTCCATCTGGTGCCACTTGCCCCGATCGCTGCGCGCCTCGGTGCACGCGCAAGTTCTCGCGGGCCTGGCTCCTGGCGGTATTTTCTTGCTCGAATCCTACGCGCCCGCGCAGATCACCTACGGAACCGGCGGCCCCAAGGAGCTTGATCTGTTGCCGTCGTTGGCGGACTTGCGTCAGGAACTCGAAGGTCTCGATCTCGTGCATGCGGTCGAACGCGAACGCGCCGTACACGAGGGCCGCGGGCACTCGGGCTTGAGCGCTGTCGTGCAGATCATCGCGTGTAAGCGCCGATGAAGGCGCCGTCGGCGAGGAGCCTCAGATGGACGGAGGTCCCGCTGCGCCAAACACTCGCTGGATGAGCCAGTTTGCGAGGCCTCCGCCGATCACGAGATACCCGAATAAGATCGCTCCGAGCACGACGGCATCGCGGCCGGCGAGTCGAAGCTTGGCGATCGTGGTGTCGAGGCCGAGTGCCGCCATCGCCGCCGCGAGAATCACGATATCGATGCTGCGAAGCGCCGCGACGACGCGATCCGACAGTCCCAGGTAGGGATTGACGATCGCAATGACGATGAACGCAATCGCAAACCCGGGCAGGTGCGGCGCGACTGCGACGCTCCCGGGCAGCTTCGCGGTGGGTAGACATCGCCCCAGCACGATCAGAAACGGCGCGAGCATCATGACCCGAATCATTTTGACGATGACGGCATTTTCGGCCGTGACGCCGCCGATGGTTTTGCCGATGGCGACGACCTGGGCCACTTCGTGCACCGTCGAGCCGACGAAGACCCCGAACGGCGCACGAGCGATTCCGAGCACGCTGAACAACAGCGGATAGACGAGCATCGCAAGGCTGCCGAACAATACGACTTGACCGACCGCGGCGGAGGTCTTGTGTGGAGCAGCGCCGAGCACCGATTCGGTTGCGATGACTGCCGCGGCTCCACAAATTCCACTGCCGGCGGAAGCCAGCAATACCGTGTCGCGGTCCATGCCGAGCCAGCGGTATCCGACCCACCAACCCACGAAAATCGTGGAACTCACGATGAACAAGTCGGCGACAATCGCTGCCGGTCCCACCTGCAGTATCTGCGGCAGGCTCAGGTTGAGTCCATAAAGAGCGACGCCGAGACGCAGCAGCGTCTTTTGCGCGAATTGCAGCCCGGGTTCGGTCGCCGGACCCGCGAGCGCGCGGCGGCCGATATTGCCGAGCAGCGCGCCGCAAAGTATCGCAATCGTCAGCGCACTCGCGCCGAGCGCCGCAAGCGCCGGTACGCGTGCCAGCAGAAACGCCAGTGCGCTGATCCCGACGACGATTGACAGACCGGGCAACAACCGCAGAGCGGCAGCACTCAACGCCGCGCCCCATGCGCGCCACAATCGGTCTCCGCCAAACTCACGCTCGCGCAGTCACTTGTGGACCGCGGCGCAGGTATTGACCCCCAGCACGATTCGCAGCGTGCAATCAATCGATCCGACGTTCGTATTCAAGACAAGATCTCCTCGAGTGGCTTGCATCTTCCGCCTTGGCGTATCCACGGCACAACATTCCGTTCACGCGCTTGTTCTCAGTTTCGCTTCGCTGGAGCGCGTTTCGCGTACTTGGCGCGCGTTTTCGACTCGGGGCGGAATATGCACGGTCGTCAATGCGTGCCGGCGAGGTCGGCCGCAAAGCGCCGCGCCGCTCGCAAAGCATCGCGCTGCTCGCAACGCGCCGCGCCGCTCGCAAAAACGTCGCCCCGGGGGATATTTCTGCAACTTTGATCGTCAATTGTTGTCAAATTTTACAATATGGAGCATGAAAATACGCGACCGCAAGCGATAAGCTGGCTCGTTACTGGATGCAACGGTCCGCCTGCGGTGCAGCATCGTAAACGCACGAAGCGCTCGACACATGTTTGCGGCTAATGCGCTATACGTACTACCCACGCGCTCATTCCCGCTTGCAAATCCCGAACAGACTGCCGTCGCGCGGCATGCTAAAGGATTGCCTGGATGAGGCCGATTGATTACTTGAATGACGCCGATTGATTACCTGGATAATGGATCCAGATAGCTAATAAGTAATGGAGCAAGATTATATGAGCGCAAGTGTTTGGGAATCGTCGCGGCGCAATTGGCCGGCGACGCTGATGTTCGTGCTGACCGCGGCGGCGGCCGTCAGCATTGTTCCGTGGTATGGCATTACCCATGGCTATCACGCGGCAGCGTGGATTTCGTTCGCTGTGCTCTTGAGCGCCAATGAATTGGCGATTACCTGTGGCTACCACCGGTTGTTCGCCCATACGACTTACGAAGCGCATCCGGCGCTGAAGATCGTTTATCTGCTGTTCGGCGCGATGGCGCTCCAAAACAGCGCGCTGCTATGGAGCGCCGGCCATCGCACGCACCACCGGCATATCGATGATCCCGAGCGGGATCCTTATTGCGCGCGACGCGGATTCTGGTTTTCGCACATGGGCTGGATGCTGCGCAATTACCCGAGCGGCGAGCCGGACTTGAGCACCGTGCGCGAATTGGAGCGCGATCCGTTGGTCATGTGGCAGCATCGCCATTATCTGCCGCTGGCGTTGGGCATGAACATTGGCCTCCCGCTGCTGATTGGCTGGGCGTGCGGGGACATCGTCGGCGTCTTTTTGCTCGGCGGGGTATTGCGGCTCGTCGTCAGTCATCACCTGACGTTCTTCATCAATTCCCTGGCGCACATCGTCGGCATTCAACCCTACACCGACGAGAATACCGCGCGGGACAACGCAGTAGTCGCGTTGCTGACTTTCGGCGAGGGCTACCATAATTTTCATCACATGTTTGCACATGATTACCGCAACGGCGTGCGCTGGTGGCAGTGGGATCCATCCAAGTGGTTCATCTGCGCGATGCAATGGATCGGGCTGACCACGGGTCTAAAGCGCGTGCCGTGGTTCAAGATCCAGCGGGCTGTGCTCGATAACCAATTCCGGCGCGCCGAGCGCCAGTTGGCACGCCAAACCGACGGCGCGCAGATCGAGCAATTGAGACGGCGCGTCGCCGAGGAGTATGGGGCCTTTCGCGCCGCCGTGACCGCTTGGACTCAGCTGCGCGAGCAATGGCTGCAAGAGGCGCGGCGCAAGATGAGCGAGCGCTGGGAACGCTCGATCCTGCAATCACGGCTGCAGGAGCTCGAGCACGGGCTGCGCTTACAAAACCGCCGGATGCGGGTGCTGACCGCGCGACTCGGCTAGCCTCGTCACTGGGGTAGCCTCGTCGATGCGATGACGGGCGGCTCGCCGGCGGCGCGCCGCCGGCGTGAGCAATCGCGCGCAGACCCCCAGTATCACGGCACCGTCAAGGCCTGCGTCGCCGGATTGCGCGCGATCTCGATTCGCGCCGTGCGCGCAGCGCGGGGTAGGATGTGCGGCCCGCGATGAGGATTCCGCAATGAACGACACACCAGCGCCTTCAAGCGGCTTACGCCATAGCTTGAAGCAGCGGCACATGACGATGATTGCTCTCGGCGGAGTCATCGGCGCCGGTCTATTCGTCGGTAGCGGTGTGGTCATCAAGTCCGCGGGTCCCGCGGCGGTCGTATCTTTCGTGATCACGGGACTGCTCGTCGTGCTGGTCATGCGCATGCTCGGCGAAATGGCCGTCGCGCTGCCGGCCGTGGGTTCATTTTACGAATACGCGCGCCTGGCTTGGAGCGACCGACCCCGGCTCGGCGAGCTGGCCGGCTTTCTGACCGGCTGGATGTACTGGTATTTCTGGGTCATCGTCGTCGCGCTCGAGGCAGTCGCCGGTGCCGGACTGATACGCTTCTGGTTGCCCAACGAACCGGCGTGGTTGATCAGCTTGACGTTGATGCTGATGCTAACGCTGACGAATCTGATCTCGGTGCGCTCTTATGGCGAGTTCGAGTTCTGGTTCGCCTCGATCAAGGTTGCGGCGATCGTCGTGTTCTTGGTGCTTGGGGGCGTGTACGTATTGGGCCTATGGCCTGGAGTTGCTCCCAGCGTCGCCAACCTCACGGCGCACGGGGGCTTCGCTCCGAACGGCATACTGCCAATCCTGACCGGCGCTGTTGCCGCAACGGGTTTTTACTTCGGCGCCGAGATCGTCACGATCGCGGCCGCGGAGGCGGCCGAGCCCGCGAAAGCGGTAGCCCGGGCCACGAATTCGGTCATCTCGCGCGTGCTGTTCTTCTATGTGGGGTCGATCCTGCTGGTCGTGTGCCTCGTGCCTTGGAATTCGTCGGCAATCAGCACGCCTTACGTCAGCGCACTCAACGCGATGGGCATTCCCGCCGCCGCACAGATCATGAATGCCGTGGTCCTTACCGCCGTGCTCTCAGCGCTGAATTCGGGGCTCTATGCGTCGTCGCGAATGCTATTCGCTCTGACCAGGCGCGGCGATGCGCCTCGAGGTCTCGCCAAGCTCAGCCGCAACGGCGTACCGTCCCGCGCCATTTTGCTCGGAACGCTATTCGGCTATGGCGCCGTGGTCATGTCCTACGTCTCGCAGGACACGATATTCGCGTTTCTAGTCAATTCATATGGAACGGTGGCGATATTCGTCTACCTGTTGATCGCGATTTCGCAGCTGCGTCTGCGCGCGCGATTGGAAAAGGAGGATCCGGCGCGCCTGCGCATACGCATGTGGGCGTATCCATACCTGACTTATCTCGCGATCGCCGGCATGCTCGGCATCGTCCTGGCGATGGCGTTCATCCCCGAGCAGCGAACGCCGCTCATATTCGGCATCATCAGCTTGGGGCTTTTGCTGCTCGGTTTCGGCGTACGCACGCGCCTCGGCGCTCCGCCGGACATTGCAACGCTGGCGATGGAGCCTCATCAGTACGAGGAGCTGTAAGGGCCGCGACTACCCGCCGAGCGCCGACCCCGGGGCCCACCGGCGATACCCTGGGCCACGCGACGAGGTAGGCGAACGCCGTTTAGTATTCCGACAATGCGTCGCGCAGTATGTCGGTCATCAGGTCGATTTCGGCGCGGCTCGCGATGAACGCGGGCGCGATGATTGCGACATCGCCGGTGGTTTTGACGTGCAGGCCCCGATCGAACAACTTGGCCTGAAGCTCAGCGCCACGTACCCCCGGCGCCTTACCCGCCTTGACTTCAATTCCCGCAAGCAGGCCGTAGCCGCGCACATCCGACATCACCGGGAGATCCTGCAGGCCGAACATCGCATCGAGGAAGTAAGGCGATAACTCACGGCCCTTGCCGAAGAGGTCTTCGTCCTGGTAGATCTTTAGCGTCGCCAAGCCCGCAGCGCAGGCCGCCGGATGCGCCGAATAGGTATACCCATGAAAAAATTCCGTCGCGCCCTCCGGTGCCGCATCGATGATCGTGCGGTAGATGCTGTCGCGTACCGCAACGGCTCCCATCGGCTGTGCGCCGTTGGTCAGCGCTTTGGCCATCGTGATCAAGTCGGGCGTGACCCCGAACGATGTGGCCGCAAACGGCTCGCCGGTGCGGCCGAATCCGCAAATCACCTCGTCGAACACCAGCAGAATGCCGTAGCGATCGCAGATTTCGCGAATCCGCTCGAGATACCCCACGGGCGGTACCAGCACGCCCGTCGAACCGGCAATGGGCTCGACGAACACCGCTGCGATGCGTCTCTCGCCGACGAGCTGCACGAACCGCAACAGATCATCCGCCAACTCGACTCCGCTCGCGCCCATGCCACGTGTCATGCGATTCTCCGGCAACAGCGTGTGTCGAAGGTGCAGCACGCCCGGCATCACCGCGCCAAATGCCTCGCGGTTCTTGACCATGCCGGAGAGCGCGGTGCCGCCCATATTCACGCCGTGATAGGCGCGCTCACGCGAAACGAGATAGGTGCGCTGCGCCTCCTTCCGAGCAAGATGATAGGCGAGCGCAATCTTGATTGCCGTATCGACGGCCTCAGAGCCGGAGTTGCAAAAGAAAATGTGCTTGAGGTCCTTCGGTGTCAACGCCGCGACCGCATTCGCGAGTGCGAATGCGCCGGGGTGTCCGCGCATGAAGGACGGCGTGAAATCCAGCGTATGCAATTGTTTGCCGACCGCATCCGCGATTTCGGGCCGGCAATGCCCGGCGGGGGTCGTGAACAAACCGGAGCTGCCGTCCAGGATCTTCTTGCCGTGCTGGCTCCAGTAGTACATGCCGCTCGCGCTGACGAACAGGCGCGGCTCGCGCTTGAACTCACGGTTATTGGAAAAAGGCAGCCAGTGCTGTTCGAGTGCGTCGAGCGTCAATTCCATGGTGTTCTCCTATCCGAACGTGGATCCAATATCCACAGCCGCCGCTTGAAGACGCGGCACGAACTCGATCGCCTGCATCAGCGGCAGGCGCGCCGTTGCACCCTGCACCGCGATCGATGCGATGACCTCACCGTGCTTGGTGCGCACCGGCACGGCGACACAGGCCACACCCAGCACATATTCCTCGTTGTCGACCGCATAACCGGAATTCACGATGCGGTCCAATTCAGAAGCCAGCACCTGTCGGTCGGTGATCGTGCGCACCGTGAATCGCTCGAGCGCCATCAGTTCCAGAAGACGCCGGCGTTCCGCAACACCGAGGTAGGCCAACAGAAGCTTGCCGCTCGCGCAACAATGCGGGGGCATCGCGAATTCGCCCGGCGGAATCTGCAGGCGCAGCGGCCAATTCGCCTCGATGCGGTCCAGGTAGATCAGTGCGCCCTTGTGGAGCACCGCCAAGTTGCAGCTTTCGCCAATCTCGCTGACCACACGTCGCAGCACGATGCGCCGTTCGGTGGCCGCACCGTCGTTGCGCAGCACCTCGAGTCCAAAGCGTGAGAGGCGATCGCCGATCATGTAAGCGCGGCCGCCGGGCTCGCGGCATAGAAAGCCGGCTTCCTCGAACAGCGCCAGCGTCCGATGCAGCGTGGGTTTCGGTAACTCGGTCGCCTGCATCAGTTCCGAGAGCGTGACCGCGCGTCCCGCTCGTACCAGCACTTCGAGCACGCCAAAGGCCTTGAGCGTCGAGGAGGTCTCGCTCGCGATATCGCTTGGTTCGATCGCCAACGATAGAGCTCGGCCATTCATGCGTCCCGACACCTCTTCCGGTAAACGAAACAAAACCCAGCTAAAAAATCACACGAAGTTGCTATTCGCAGCGTTGGCGGCATATTATAACTGATAAACGAACTAAATGTCTCTATAAACGAGACTATATATGAGGAGTCGACATCGTGAGTCAGTCGTCGCAAAAGATGGGGCCTTCGGAGGCACTCGTTGAAGTCCTTGCCGTCAACGGCGTCAAGCACGTGTTTGGAATCGTCGGCTCCGCGTTCATGGACGCCCTCGATATATTTCCGGCGGCCGGCATCGAGTTCGTGCCTGTCGCTCATGAACAGGGCGCGATTCACATGGCGGACGGCTATGCGCGCGCGTCAGGCCGTCATGGCGTTTGCATTGCACAGAACGGACCGGGCGTTACGAATTTCGTGACCGGAGTGGCCGCGGCCTTCTGGGCGCATTCGCCGGTCGTGTTCATTACGCCGGAGACGGGTTCGATGTCGATCGGCCTCGGTGGATTTCAAGAAACCGAGCAGCTGCCGATTTTCTCGAAGATCACCAAGTATCAGGGTCACGTCAACAACCCGAAGCGCATGGCGGAGATTGCGGCGCGCTGCTTCGATCGGGCAATGCTCGAGATGGGTCCCGCACAGCTGAACATTCCGCGGGATTTTTTCTATGGCGAGATCGAAGCGACGATCTCACCGCCGATACGAATCGCCCACGGGCCGGGCGATTCAATGGCGCTCGATGCAGCCGCGGCGACGCTCGCCGCGGCGCAGTTTCCGGTGATCCTCGCCGGCGGCGGCGTGATCATGTCGGGCGCGACGGCCGAGGCGATCGCGCTCGCGCAGTTGTTGGGAGCGCCGGTCTGCAATAGTTACCTGCACAACGATTCGTTTCCGGCATCGCATGCGCTCTCGGTGGGGCCGCTCGGCTATCAAGGCTCGAAGGCGGCGATGAAGCTCATTGCGCAGGCGGATGTGGTCTTGGCGCTCGGCACGCGCCTCGGTCCCTTCGGCACCTTGCCGCAGCATGGGCTCGATTATTGGCCCAAGCACGCCAAGATCATTCAGATCGACTCGGACCCGCGCATGCTCGGCCTCGTCAAGCCGATCTCCGTCGGTATTCATGGCGACGCGCGTGCCGCCGCTGCGGCGCTGCTCGAACGCCTCAAGGGCGGCACGCTCGCCGGTACGGGCAATCGCGCCGAGCGCGCCGCTCGCATCCATGCCGAAAAGCATGCCTGGGAGACTGAGCTCAACGCGTGGACGCACGAGCGCGATCCCTACTCGCTCGAGGTCGCGCGCAACTCCTCGCATATGCATCCGCGCGAGATGCTGAGGGAACTCGAGAAGGCCATGCCCGCCAACGCGATGGTCTCGACCGATATCGGCAATATCTGCTCGGTCGCCAATTCCTATCTGCGCTTCGATGCGCCCCGCTCGATGTTCGCCGCCATGAGTTTTGGCAATTGCGGTTACGCGTTCCCCGTAATCTGCGGCGCCAAAATGGCGAGCCCTGACCGGCCGGCATTCGCCTATGTCGGCGACGGTGCTTGGGGCATCAGTTTCAACGAATTACTGACCTGCGCACGCCAGAAGATCGGCGTGACCGTGGTCGTATTCAACAATGGCCAGTGGGGCGCCGAGAAGAAAAATCACGTCGATTTCTACTCGCGACGATACCAAGGCGTGAACCTCGAGAACCCGAGTTGGGCGGGCGTGGCGCGCGCCTTTGGCTGCGAGGGCGTGACCGTCGATCGCCTCGCCGACGTCGGACCCGCTATCAAAGCGGCAGCGCGTGCACAGAGCGAGGGCCGCACTACGGTGCTCGAGGTCATGGTCACGCAGGAGTTGGGCGATCCGTTTCGTCGCGATGCGCTCTCCAAGCCGGTGCGATTGCTCGAGAAATACAAGGCCTTCGTCTGAGGCGCTCGCCAGGCCCGTGTATCTGCTCGTTTTCAACGCCGGCAGTTCATCGCTGAAGTTCGACCTGCTGGAATCATCGGCGAGCGGTCCCGCGCGCCGGCTGGTCGCTGGTGCCTTTGTCGATGCCGCCGACGGGTCCGGCCGCTTCTTGTTGCGCGCGGCCGGGGTCGCGGAAACATCGCCGCCGGCGGTTGCGACACTCGCAGAAGCCGCCGAGTTTGCGCTCGAGTGGCTCTCGAACGGCAAGGTCCACGGTCGTGATCTGCTCTGCGGCGTCGCGGCGACCGTGCATCGAGTCGTCCACGGCGGTCAGCGGTTTCGCGCTACGAGCATACTCGAGGAACCGGAATTCGATGCGCTTGCCGAGCTCGGTTCGCTCGCGCCGCTGCACAACCCCCCGGCGCTGTCGGTGATCACCGCCGTGCGCCACAGGCTTGGGCCCCAGGTGCCGATCATCGGCGTATTCGACACGGCTTATTTCACCGATTTGCCGCAGGCCGCGATCCACTACGCAGTGCCGCTGCGGTGGCGCGCGGATTTCGGTATCCGCCGCTATGGATTCCACGGCACCGCACATCGTTTTCTATGCGAGTCCGCATGCGCACGCCTTCTGAGCTTGCGCGCAACGACTCGCATCGTCAGCCTGCAGCTAGGACGCGGTTGCTCCGTGACGGCGACACTCGGCGGCCGGGCGATCGCGACGAGCATGGGATTCACGCCGCTCGAGGGGCTGGTCATGGGCACACGCTCCGGGGATGTGGACCCGGGAGCGATTTTGTATGTCATGGAGCGCAGCGGCATGTCCACGGCCGATGTGCGTCGCGAGCTCAATGAGCAGAGCGGGCTGCTCGGACTCTCGGGCCAAAGCGCCGATATGCGGGAGTTGCTGGCGCTCGAGCGCGGCGGCGATGCGGCGGCCGCGCTTGCAATCGAGGTTTTCTGCCGGCGTGCGAGACACTGTGTTGCGGCCTACATCGCCGAACTCGGCGGTGTCGATGTCATCGTGTTCGGCGGCGGCATTGGCGAGAACTGTCCCGACATTCGGCGGCGCATCATAGGATCCTTGACATTCGCTGGCATCGAGCTGCAGCCTGAGGCCAATGCCGCATGCATCGGAGCCGAATCGAGCATCGCCACCGCGACGAGCCGCGCTGCGATCCTGGTCATTCCGGTCGACGAGGCGAGCGTCATGGCCAAGGAAGCCGCGGCGCTGTTGCAATGATGCCCTACAGGGCGGAGGTCTGCGCAGATTCGTAGCGACCAGGAACTTTTCGACGCGAATCGCCGCTTCTATGACTTGTTATGGTCCGGCGCTCGTTTGGTGGAACCGGAGCAATTCAATACCTGGCCGCTCGTGCGATCCCTGCTATCCGATGAGGGTCGACGGCTCGAAGTTGCGCCCGGTCTGCGGCCTCGGCTGCCGCTCGAGGGTACGCAATTCGTGGACATCAGCGCGCCGGCACTGATGAAGCTTCGTGAGCGGGGCGCACAAGTTGTGCTCGGCCAAATTAGTTCACTGCCCTTCGCCGACGGCGCCTTCGATCTGGTTTGCGCGCTCGATGTCATCGAGCACGTCAGTGACGACCGGGTCGCCCTGTCGGAACTATCGCGGGTCACCAAGCTTGGTGGGACTCTAGTCATCTCGGCGCCCTTGCATATCTCCCGTTGGACCGCGTTCGACGATTTCGTCGGTCACAAACGGCGCTACGATCCATCGGACTTGATCGGCAAGTTGGCGCAGAACCAGCTAGTGGTGGAGCGCAGCGCCGTCTACGGAATGCAGCCGCGTTCGACGCAGTTCGTCGACATCGGCATGTGGTGGCTCAAACATCATCGCGAACGCGCGCTTTGGTGGTACAACAGATTGTTGATGCCACTCGGATTGCGATTCCAGAAAGAGTTGAAAATTGCGCCGGGAATGATCGCACTCGACGCCGTCGATGAGATCCTGATGGTCTGCCGCCGCGGCGCCCGGCGCCACTAGTTCCCAGGGTTCGGTCCGGATGGCATGTCCGTACGCAGCCGATTCCGCATCGGCATCAAAAAGTGATCAACCAGATATCGTTACATCGTTACGTTGCGTCAAGAGGCGGCAACACCCGTACTTGGTAGTCCGCCCCGATCCAGTCATTGTCTGCCGAGTATCGAAACGTGAAATCTACTTTCTGCCCTGCGACCACGCGTGCCGTATCGATCTGTAGCAGGTGCAGTCCGAGGCTGTTCGGTGTCGTGGGCCGCTCCACGATGTCCCGCCAGCCGTTGAATCCGTAGCGCACGGTGGCTGGTTTTCGCAGTGCCACTATGAGCGCCGCACCTGCTCCAAGCTCCGTGATCGGTGCCTGTTCACGCCAAATTGCGTACCGCGCTTTGCAGCGCTCGCCATGGTAGCGCTGCCACACCGCGTCGGGTCGGTCGAATGGGCGCCCCAGCACACGCGACGCCGTGAGTTTCAAATATTCGGCGTGTGTCCAGACTAGCGGCATGGCCGACCCTGTCGGGCGGCCGATGCTGAGTCCGCGCCTCGGCACCGGAGCTGCGTCCCATACCTGTTCGGGCAGCATTCCGCCCGGCGAAGCCATCCGGGCCATGGCCTCCAAGTACGGCAGCGGATCATTGCCACACGCGATTTCATAGTGGCCGCGCTCGCCGGTCAGCAGCGGCCATGGGCGTCCGCGGCCCGTGCCGTCGTAGGCACTACCATCATCATGTTCGCCGTAGCCGTCGTCGTAGTAGCGGCGCCAGGCGGGCCCGTTCGGAGTATCCACTTTGAGCAAGGCATCGGCGAGCCGCAGGCTGCCCAGGATCAACGGATCATCGAATCGACGCAGGCCAAATCGCACGAGCTGCAAGAAATCGACTCCAATCTGTGCCGCGGCGGGTAGACCGGGATCTATGGCCTGGTTCTTAATCGACAGAATGCGATCCAGCGCACCGCGATCCGCGATGGTCTGCGGCGGAGCTACGCGCACGTAATAGCCCGGGATGCCGAACTGCCGCGCGAGCGGCGAGTCGCGTACCGCGGTCCAATCCTCGATACGTGAGTTCCAAAAGTCCGCAAAATTCAACGCAATTTCGCGCGCGTCGGTGGGCAGGTAATGCGCTCCGGCGACGAGCGCGGCAATGCACGCTGCCAGCGTGAATGCATTGAGGCCCGCGCTTTCCTCCCAGCGGTCCTGATCGCTCGAAGGGCCATAGCACACGATGAACGACAGCGCACGGCGAACCATATCGGTGATTTCAGTCCCGTCGAGTGCCCCGCGTTCGGCCAGCGTCGTTGCAAGCAGCACCGGCAATGCGGTTTCGTCCAATTGCACTCCCGTCCAATAGGGCGTGCCGCCAAGCCATTGATTCTGGTTCCAATGCCCATCCGCACACTGCGTGGCGAGCAGATACCTCAATGTATTTCGCGCCTCGCGTACCGCGCCGACGGCCAGCAAGGCGCCCGCACACTCGACCAGATCCCGCGGCCAGACCAGGTGATAGCCTTCGCGCTCCTGCTTCGTATTGCCCCAGGGGACGCTGAGGCTTGCGACCATCGCACCCGGATAGGTTTTGTCCTGATGCGCGCGCAGCACCATCGTCGAGGTGTGAAATTGCTCGGCGCACCGCGCAGGCAGCCCGCTCAAATAGTCCGCCGGCACTCTCGACCGGGTGTGCCATTGCGCCCAGCTGGCCACGTGCCGCTGCTTGGTATGATCGAAAGGCTCGAACAGCGCCGTCAGCGCGAGGGTCGCTGCAGACTCGACGCTGCTGCCGAAGGCAAGCGCCAATACCGACGAGCGCGGCAGCTCTCCGAGCAGCGCGACGTTGCCGGGACCCGACGAGGAGTATTCCCAAGTCATCGCGCCGTTGCGTGCAAAATCCTGCCACCCATCGCTCGTGCCCACGTAGCCGGCGCTCGCTCGGCCCCACGCATCGCGCTGCCCGTCGCCGGCTGCCGCAAGTGCCAGTGCAAACGGTCCCTGGTGCGCCCGCAATAGCCGGCGGCCCCCGAAGTCCACTACCTCGGCAAGGTTGCCCATACCGGTGCCCCCGAGATGGGGAGCGAGCAACGCATAGGGCCGAAGATCCTGATCGCCGGTCAGCGCGACTTCGATGAGTAGCGCGTCGCGCTCGACACACGGCACGACTTGCAGCGTGAGTTCGAATCGCTCGTGCCGGTGAACGATTCGCACCGCTGGGACGCCTGGTGCGATCAGCTCCACCGTGTGCTGCCAGAGGCGCTTCACTTCGACCCAAAACCCGTTTCCGTCGGCCACCAGAAAGCCGAGGTCGCGGATCTGCGGTATATCGATGCGGGGGTAGTAGACCTCGTTGATGATGCCGCCGCCAATCGTAAACCACAGGCGGGACATGCCCAGCGCGCAACCGACCATTTCTTTGGCGCTGCTGCACCAGGTTGGCGGTATTCCTGGAGCGCCCGGCGCAGGTCCGGTGGGCACGACGCTTGCCGGTGCCACGATCATCGGGTCGCGGCGGCAGCCCGGAGCGTCAACGCGCAGCGGGCAACGCGATGTCGGACGTCATCGCTCGTACCGCCTTCCCTGTGGGATAGCGGCGTTTGAATAAACTGCGAACTCCTCGTGGACATTGGTCCTTGCTCCGACATCACGGCATCATTCCGCAGGAGTCTGCGTCCGACTCTGATATTGCCGCTCAAGGGTGTCACAAATCACGTCGGCCGGCTCCCGAGATTCGCGTCACACGCTCCGACAGCACCTACGGGTCCGGATCCGAGGTCTCCGTCCGCCCGGAATTGCCGTTTGTCCATTCTTGAAATTTCGAGGCGCCCCTCTGTGACAAACAATAAAGTATTGGGACCCAACCATGAAATAAGACGCCGGCGCGGCGCGAGCTGCCTTGCGACGCATGTATCTGCCATCATTCTAAGTTATGCGCACCAACATACCTAGCCCCGGCCTGCTGCTTCCATCGTTGAACGTTCACTCCGATCGCGAGCAGCCAGAGACATACCGATCCTTCGCCAAGGATGCCGGAAGCCAGATTGTAGGTCGATCGGAAGATGAGATAGCCGATCAGGAGGCAATAGACGCCAAAAAATACCAGGCAGATTTGGCCATCAGAGTCGTCAATATCGAGTTCCCTCACCAAGCGGCCGTGACGGCAAGGCTAGACGCATCTACGATAGCGATGCGCGCCATCTTCCTTCTTTGAAAGCGCCCAACAATGACTTCGCTCTGCCTTGTCCCAGCTCCAGATAGGATTGGCCGCGATGAAAAAAATCATTGAGCCCGGGTATCGTTGCCAATTCTTTTGCGGTGATTTTCGGAAAGCCCATGGTCCACGCGCCGAAAGTTCGTGCCGCTATCGGCTCGAGAATGATTTTCGTCGCGCGCTCATGGCGTTTGTCCGCAGCGATCTTGTCGAACAGCGCCTCGACGGCGCTCCGCTCTCCCTCCAACAATTGGAAGAACGAGCCATTCTGATATAGCAGAATACCCGTGATATCCGCCTTGGCATTGTTCCGCCGGCTTTCATCCAACAGGGATTCGAGGTCCGCCGGGCTGAGGTTCGCCTTTTTAGAGGCGCTGCAATAGGCACAGTGAACCAGATCCACGTGTCGTACCTGCTTTGGTCAGTCAATGGGAGTTCATTCCGGGGAGCGGCATCGATCTTATACCTTTGTCCATGCGCGCATGTCCGCCGTGCGGGCTTCGCGCGGACACCGGAATCATCGCAAGCGCATTCGGCACCGACGCACGAATCAACGAGCCATCCTCCGAAAACCCGAGGGCTGCCGACAGGCGGATGCCGCGATTAATCCTCCGTTCGCGCCCATGACCTCATATTGCAGAGCACGCGCGGATGGGCGCAATATTAGGAATCCTTCGGCAGCGTAGCGGAGTTGGTATGTGTGAACATGACGACCTGGATGAATTTGCACGACGCTTGGGCGAACTGACACGCCGACAATTCGGCGCCATGGCACTGAGTGCTGGATTGGTGGCGGCATTACCGAAGGTTGCAGATGCCGCCGAGACCCAGGGAGCGGATGTCGACATTAAAACCCCCGACGGTGTTGCCGATGCGTATTTCGTGCACCCGGCGAAGGGCAAACACGCCGGTATACTCATTTGGCCGGATATTTTCGGATTGCGCCCGACGTTTAAGGACATGGCCACCCGCCTGGCCGAGTCCGGCTATTCGGTTCTGGTCATTAATCCGTTCTATCGCACCAAGAAAGCGCCCACGGCGCCGGATCATCCCGATTTCAACGATCCTGCGACGAGGCAATCACTGATGGCGCTGGCGGACACGTTGAATCCCGATACCGCGGTGACCGACGCCAAAGCGTTCGTTTCTTTTCTGGACAGCCAAGCTTCCGTCGACAAGAAGCGAAAACTGGGGACAACCGGATACTGCATGGGTGGTCCCTTCGTATTTCGCGCGGCGGCGACTTTCCCGGACCGCGTCGGCGCAGGCGCCACGTTTCATGGCGGCGGACTCGTCACCGACAAGCCGGATAGCCCGCACCTGCTGATCCCGCAGATGAAGGCGCATTTTCTAATCGCGATCGCTGAAAATGACGACAAGAAACAACCGGAAGCCAAGGACGTGCTGCGCGATTCGTTTGCCAAGGCTCACTTGCCGGCCGAAGTTGAAGTGTATGCAGGTACCATGCACGGTTGGTGTCCGCCCGACTCGCAGGTTTATAACCACGACCAGGCGGAAAAGGCTTGGAGTCGCATGTTGGCGCTATTCAGCAGCTCGCTAACATAAATTTGTCGCTGCCTGGGGCACGCGCGCCGCAGGCCTTGGGTTTCCTGCTTGAACATGAGCATGGCCGCGCGTCCACGGGAGAACGCCCCAGTTCATCTCAGCTCCATACAGTGCCCGCCCATCCCAAACACTGAATAGACGCGCGTTCGGCTGCTGGCGACAATCCACCGCCATGGCCCGCCACCGCCCCGACCCCTTTGCAAAACCGGCCACGCCGCGTTACTTGATCGTCTGGGATCTCGAATGGCACGCACTCGACTGCGAATGCCTCGACTCCGGAATGGATTTGCACACTGCGGTCTCGGACACAATCGAACGGCTTCGAATAGCCGGTTGGCACCCCGAAGGCACAACCGAATTCGGTTTCGTCTTTATGAGGCGCAATACCGAGCGCCGCCTCCTGATGCTGACAGCGCGCGATCCGCGCACGACCTCGCAACAATCCTTCTGCCCGTTCCGCTGATCATCGAATGATCCCGTTCACCGCAAATCAGCCGACCCCATGCGTTCCCGCAAATAAAGAAATAGCGGCAGCCCGCAACTGACTCCCACTAAGCACGTTGCGGCAACGGGTAACCACAACAGTCGCACTTTGCGCTGCGCTCCCTCGCTACGAATGAATGCGATGCGCATGGAAAACAATTCGGACCACATCAAACGCAGATCCAATCCGTGCTCGGCGACCCACGGCGCAAATTGTGCATACGGAATTACCCCGCCCACGACGGCGAGCGCAAGATAGAGTTGTTTCATTATCCCGCTCCTCTGCCACTCTGTGTGGCCTGCGGTCCGCATCACCCGGGCCCTCACGGCGACGGAAGTTCGTCTACTCCGAACCACCCCAGCGCCAAGCCGGAGGTTCTCCCTTGGCGTAGCAAATCACCAACAGCAAGATTGTCATCACAAGGACGAAAACGAGAAATCCAACGAGGTGACGCGGCATCAAAAATAGTGATCCAGCCGCCATTGCGGCGAGCCACACCAACAGAATAACCCAGCCCTGCCACGCGGTGGGCGGACCCCAGCCCCATCCATAGCGTTTCGCCGGAAACCAATATCGACCGTCATTGCTCATTTCGATTCGCACCGCATGCCCATGGATGCCTCCATTCTAGCCGTCGCCCCGAGCGCCATCCTATGCTCACTCTGAACCGAGCTGCGCAATCTTCGTTGTTTGAGCTTCAATCACAGCGCGCGCGAAGATCAACTCAGCGCAGGCCGAGCGGGCATCTGCGAGAGTACCCGAGCCGCCAAAGAAGCCGTCTTCCACGATGCTGCGAAGCGTCTGATCGCTAACCGCGGCGGCCTTACGTACAGTCTGCGGATCGTTCAAGTCCATAACACCACTCCTCCGTAAAGTTCCGGGACCTCGTCAGGTTTAACCCGGCGTATAAGGCAAAAGACTGCCTCAGTGCGGGGCACGGCAACGTGGACTGCTGCGCCATTTGGGCTCCGTTCCGTGTGGAACCGCTCATAAAACAGCAAGAAGCAGCAATACCCGTAAGCCGCGAACAGAGAAATCCCCATCGGCCGCCGCCTCGCCGCCCCACCGCCTCACTTCACGAATCTCATTTGCGCATGGAAAGACGATCGCGCTTGCAAAGCGCCTGGCCGATCGTCAATCTTCACGCAGGACAGAGAGGTTCATGATGCACAAGCGAATAATCGGCGCGATCGGGCTTGCTATGGCGATGCAGACGGCGGCGATCGCCCAGGAGGCGCCGATGACAGCGCTCCGGCCCGATCAGGTCGCCTTCCTCGCGCTCTACAAAGAATTGGTCGAAACCAACACGGCGCTGTCCGCGGGCAGCTGCACGTTGGCGGCCGAGCGACTGGCGGCGCACCTGCTGGCGGCGGGATACGCCGACATGGATATCACGCAGTTCTCGGTGCCTGAACATCCTAAAGAAGGCGGCCTCGTCGCGATCCTGCAAGGAACCTCGAAAACAGCGAAGCCGATGTTGCTGCTGGGTCATCTCGACGTGGTTGAGGCCAAGCGCGAGGATTGGACCCGCGATCCGTTCACCTTGATCGAGGAAAACGGATATTTCTATGGCCGAGGCGCATCCGATATGAAGGCGATGGACGCGACCTGGGTCGATGCGCTGATTCGCTTCAAGCGCAGCGGCTACCGTCCCAAGCGCACGATCAAGTTGGCGCTCACCTGCGGCGAGGAGACGACCTACGCGTTCAATGGCGCCGATTGGCTCGCGAAGAACCGGCCGGAACTCATATCTGCGGCGTTCGCGCTGAACGAGGGTGGCGGCGGGCGCACCGATGGCCATGGCAAACTGGTGGTCGAGTCGATTCAGGTCGGCGAGAAGGCATCTCAAAATTACCAGCTGGAGACCATCAATGCCGGCGGCCATAGCTCGATACCCATCCGCGACAACGCCATTTATGAACTCGCCGATGCATTGTCCAAAGTTCGAAATCTCGAATTTCCGATGAAGCTTACGGACACCACGCGAGCCTTCTTTGTTAAGGCCGGCGCAGCACGCGCGGACGAGCTAGGCCATGCAATGGTCGCGCTGTCGCAGAACCCCGATGACAAGGCCGCCGAGGCGCTCGTTTCGAACGATCGCAGCTATCACAGCATGCTGCGCACCACCTGCGTCGCGACCCTGTTGGCAGGCGGCCACGCCAATAACGCGCTGCCTCAGCGGGCCACCGCGAACATCAATTGCCGCATCCTCCCCGGCGAGACGGTGGCGGGCACGCAGGCCGCACTCATGGCTGCGATTGGCGATCCCGGTGTGAAGGTGACCGCGGTTCCGCCGATCCGTCCAATCGCAGTACCCCCACCGCTCGATCCCAAAATCATCGGGCCGGCCGAAAAGCTCGTCGCCAAATATTTTCCCGGCGTGCCCCTGGTCCCCACGATGTCGACGGGCGCCACCGATGGCATTTTTCTCGAGGCGATCGGCATTCCGGTCTATGGCGCGCCCGGCGGCTGGGGCGATCCCGACGGCAATGGCGTGCATGGGCTGAACGAACGCAGGAGCATTCGCTCCGTATTCGTCGGCAGGGACTTCCTGACCGATCTGGTGAAGCTCTACGCGGTGGCGCCCTGAAGCCATAGCCGTCGACTAGGACTCGACGAGCGCCGTGGACGCTCGCCCGAGGCGCATTGATGTGCATTCTCGTGCGAGTCGAGGTCATTTCAAATAAGTCACTACCCAGTCGATCCAACGCTGATAGACGTCCATTTGCAGTATGGGATCACTGGGAAAGTGACCACCCGTAGGAATCGCGTAGAACTCTGACGTGACGTGGTTGTCCTGCAACGCCCGGTATAGTCCAAAGGATTGGGCGATCGGCACGCGGAAATCTCCGGTGTCGCACATGATGAGCATCGGTGCCTTGATCTTGATAACGGAACTTGCCGGCGATTGACGGCGATTGATCGCCATGCCGTCACCGATATACGGAGAGGCTCCAGTGGACGCGACTTGGGTCACGTTACCGTCGGACAGATCATACATCTCGATCCAATCCGTAACCGGAGCCCCGGCAACCGCGGCCTTCCAGACGGGGTAGTGTCCGGCAAGCCACGTCGTCATGAATCCCCCGTAGGACCAGCCGGTGACCGCCATTCGTGCAGGGTCGATCAGCCCACGGCTTTTGAGGAAGTCGACGCCGGACATGACGTCCTCGCCGGGTCCGTGCCCCGCATCCTTGTAGATCGCGGCGAAGAACGCGTTTCCCAGATTATCGCTGCCGCGATAGTTGGGTTCGAACACGATCCAGCCTTGGGACGCCAACACCTGCGGCATGAGATTGAATCTTTCTCGCGACGATGAGTTGGGTCCACCATGGACGTCGAGCACGAGTGGATAGCGTGCGCCCACTCGGTAATCGGCCGGATAGGTAAGCACGCCGTCGAGAGTTCGGCCACCCGGGCCTTTCCAAGTCACGGTTTCCGATCGAGCAAGTGTCAAGTCCGCGAGGCCAGCGTTTGCTTGAGTTATCGCCACCGGTGGGCCACCTTCGGCGGGAATGATATAGAGCTCGTAAGGATCGGTTTTGGTCTGACCGACGAACGCTATCTCGCTGCCGCGAGCAATATCGGCCTCGATCCAATAGCCGTTGGTCGGCATGACACCGCCGAGATTCAACGCGGTCACTGTACCTTCCGGCTTGAGGCGCCACAGCCCCACGGTCGTATCCACATTGCCACCGACCAGCATCCATTCGCCATCCGGCGCCCAGCGGGTAATGAACACATTTTTGTCGAGCCCCGTACTAATATCGCGGCCCACACCGCCCGCGAAAGGCGCCAGCCACACATCCTGATAGTTCCACGGATGCGCATCGCGGTTGCGCCAATAGGCAACCTTTGATCCGTCCGGCGAGGGTACCGGATAACCTTCCAGCATCGTCTCGCCGGTCAGCGAGCGGATTTGGCCGCTCAAGACGTCGAGCACTTGAATGCGGGAGAGAAACTGGTCGCCTGTCGACGGGGTCTCCTGCCGTACGAACATGATCGATTTACCGTCCCTGGACCAGGCGATCGGGGAAGACGGCGGCCCTGGTGGCAGACTCGACGGCAGCGACCAGATTCCGCTGGTCAAGCGCTTCGGGTCCCCTCCTTGCGCCGAGATGAGCCATAGGTGAACCGGTCGAATCGCTTCGCTGATCGTGACATCATCGTTACCGACTTTGAACGCAGTGCGGAACTTGTCCTCGCCCTTCAACTCGGGTTTGGCGTCGGCAACCGCATACGCGATGCTCACGGCATCCGGGCTCCAGGCGAACTGGTTGACATTATCCTTGCCCTTCGTGAGTTGAAGCGCATCGCCGCCGTCCATCCGCATCGCGAACAGCTGAATGACATTTTCGGAATCCGGCGCGAGAAACCCGATCCGGTCTCCGGCCGGAGACCACCGCGGTGAACCGGCACGATGCCGCGCACGCGTCAGCTGCCGCACCTGGCGGCTAGCGACATCGACAATCAGGATTTCCGACTGAAACTTATCCGAGTCCAGGTCGGCGCGGGTTTCAACCAACGCAACGGTGTTGCCGTCCGGTGAAAAGCGCGGATCGGCCAATCGGACTATGCGTACGAGATCGCGTACAGTGGCGGTTCGCGCCTCGCCGGACGCTGGTAACAGCGACAATAGTGCTAGCGCAATCATCCCGACGACGGCTCGCATGTTCATCGGGCGTTCCTCCATGATTTTGATCAGAACGCGAATATAAGCGACTCTCGGCTCCGTGACATTCCGAAACGACCAAGACATGGTCGAATGCCTCGACGGGGCCGCAACGCGACGGTACCAGTGACGCGCAGCGGTGGCCGCAGGGCCTAATCGTCGCCTAAGATGTATCGCATGAGCGCTCCGAAACATCGATCGAAGACCCCGACGCACTCTCCCCTAGGCCGCGCCAGACGCAGACCCGCCGCTCGGCGCGTCAAGGTCGGTCAGCGCGAAATCTTCACCTACGGTCTGTCCCGAGCGGTATGGCACGATTTGTTCCACTATTGCATGACCGTCAGCTGGCCCCAGCTGTTCGGCACGCTGGCCGCCTTCTTTCTCGCCTTCGACGTCTTGTTTGGATTGCTATATCACCTAGTGCCGGGATGCATCGCCAACTTGAATCCGCCCGGCTTCGCCGGCGCATTTTTCTTCAGTGTCGAAACGCTCGCGACGGTTGGGTATGGGGACATGCATCCCCAAACCCTGTACGGCCATCTCGTCGCGATGGCCGAGATCTTTGTCGGTCTCATGTCGTTGGCGCTGATCACCGGCATCATGTTCGCGCGCTTCTCCCGACCCAGGGCACGTTTTCTATTTACCAGGAACGTAGTGGTGCGGCCGATCGACGGCAAACTGACCTTGGTCATTCGCGCCGCGAACCAACGCCAGAACGTCGTTCAGGATGCATCCGCACAGCTTCGCATGTTGCGCGACGAAGTGACCGAAGAGGGCTTTCGCATTCGCCGCGTCGTTGATCTTCCGTTGGTCCGATCTCAACACCCGATGTTCATTCTCGGTTGGACCATCATGCACATCATCGACGACACCAGCCCATTGCAGTCCGAAACATCGCAATCTCTAGCCGAAGTCGCCGCAGCGTTCGTCCTCAGCGTGAGCGGCACAGATGAAACGACGGGTCAGGTGTTGATGGCCAGAGCGGAGTATTCCAGTCAGGACGTCATTTGGAACGCCACCTTCCACGACATCCTGGAAGAAGCCGAGGACGGTACTCTGCATTTCGATTACAGCAAGTTCCATGACGTCGAACCGCTCGCACAATCCGAGGCTGAGCATCCCCATCGCTGACGAACCTGATGGGCGTTCCCATGATCGGACCGGCATCAGGAATTCGCCTAATTCCACCTGAACCGTCCTGGTAAAACCCGGGGTCGCTTGCGCGTCCTCACCGGACATAAGTGGCTGCGCGCTGGGCTGCGTACCGATTCGCAAGTGAGGACTGCGTCACAGTTGGCAGCGAATTCGCTGATCGGCGAACCCGCCGGAGCCGTCAAAAGCGCAAATTTGCGTGACGGTAAGCTTCATGATTTTCCGATTGTGCCGAGAATTTAACCATGCGTCGGGATTCCCCTCATCGGGTTGTGTTCGCCCGCGTAGGCGTCTTCCGGGTTCAGGAGCGGGTTCGATGAGTGTTGTCAAAAGATCATTGGTTAACGCTATTGATGCAGACGGACTGCAGCGCCATACCCATGAACTCGAACAGGTGCTCGCGCATACCGGCGAGGCCGTCATCGTCAAGGACCTCAACGCCGTCGTCACCTTTTGGAACCGCGAAGCCGAATCCCTATACGGTTTTACCGCAGAGGAAGCGATCGGCCAGCCGCTGCGCAAACTGCATGCCGCCGACCTCTCCACGAACGATTACGCGCGTGTGCTCGAGCGCGTCCGCTCCGGACGCCCGACCGCGAGCACTACCGAGCGGCGCAAGAAGACGGGCGAGACCGTCCGCGTCACGCTGCAGACGAGCCCGTTGTTCGACGCCGGCGGCGAATTGGTCGGCGAAATCACGGTCGCGCGCGACATCACCGCACTGCATCGCACCCAAGAGGAGTTGCACGCCGCTCAAGCGAGCCTGGAGGCGAAGCTCGCCGCAATCAGCGACGCCAACGAGAATCTGACGCGTGAAATCGCCGCGCGCCGCAAGTCGGATGCCGCGATGCGCCGTAACAACAAGGCGTTGGCGGCCACGGTCCGGCAACTCGAAGCATTCGATCGCGACGGCGCGGTGCTGTCGCACATGGCCGAATTGCTGCAGGCCTGTACGCAGCGCAGCGAAGCCTATGCGATCGTGCGCGAAACTGGCTCGCAATTATTTCCGGACTCGTCGGGATCTCTGTTCATCTATCGCGAATCGCGCGACGTGCTCGAGCACGTCGCCACTTGGGGCGCCGGGCAGGAGGCGCAGAGGACCTTGGCGCCGGACGAGTGCTGGGCGCTGCGCCTGGGGAGCCCGCATTTCGCTCCGCTCAAAGGAACCGTGCGGTGCCGGCACGTGCACGACGATATCGGCAGCTACGTCTGCATGCCGGTCCAGGGACAGGGACAAATTCTCGGCTTGCTGCATATCGCAGTACACGTCAGCGCAAGCAGCAGGAGCCCGGCACGCGACGTGGAACGGCGTCTGCGCGCGATGGCCGACCGAGTCGGTCCGGCGCTCGCGAACCTGAAATTGCGCGATGCCCTGCGTGAGATGGCGCTGCGCGATGCGCTCACGGGACTGTACAATCGGCGCTACCTGGAAGACGCTTTCAATCGCGAGCTGCATCGCGCCGAGCGCAGCGGTAAGCCGGTATCCGTCGTGATGATCGATATCGACCACTTCAAACGTTTCAACGACAAGCACGGCCACGATGCGGGCGACTTCGTACTCAGTACCGTATCGCGCGTGATCATGAACAGCATCCGTCCCTCCGACATCGCTTGCCGCTATGGCGGCGAGGAGCTTGCGATCGTGCTCCCGGAGGCGGACCTGAACTGCGCACACATGCGGGCCGCGCAGATACGGGTCGCAATCCGCGATACCCATCTGACCCATTTGGGTCAAACGCTGCCGGCGCCGACCGCCTCTTTCGGCGTCGCCGTGTTTCCAGCGAACGGCGCCAAGCCCGCCGATCTGCTGAAAGCGGCGGACCAGGCGCTCTATCGCGCGAAGCAGGAGGGTCGCGACCGAGTCTGCGTGGCCGCGGAAGCGGCGCCGGCGGGAACATGACCGACTTGGCCAAGACCGGCTGTCGGTTATAAGAATCTACGTCAATTCCTTCGACAATCCTTATCGGCGACTTGCGTGCGGCGCAGTGCTTCACCGTAACGAGAAGTACGCGACACTTCGATCCGGCGCATGCGCGAGCTTTGCAGCGCTGCCGCGCAGCGCGGGATCCTTAGATTTCGACTAGGCCTTCTCGTACTTGAATGACACGCTGATGCGTGATCGATAGGCTTCAACTTTCCCGTTCTTGATCTGCACGTCGAGCTTGACGACTTCAGCCACTCTGAGGTCTCTGAGCGTCTTGGCCGCACGATTGATCGCTGCAGCGGTTGCTTTCTCCCAAGAGTCGGAACTTGTTCCGACGAGTTCGATGACCTTGTACACATTCTCGCTCATGATAAATTGTCCTTACATGGTTACACGCAAAAACCGAACCGCGCCTCGTGGCGCTTTACCAAGCCGATCGCCTTCGCACCGGCTTGCGCTCAGTGGGTGAAGTTTGGCCAGCCAAGCTCACCGCTAACGCAGTATCCTAGCCGATAATCCAACAGTGGACACCTTTGGCGGCAATGGACACCGCCGCCGCCGCATGCCCGCACAGCGCGTAATCCAACCGTCGCAGCTGCAGGACGTTTATGATTGCCCCGCCCGATTGCCCCGTAGGGCACGCCTAGCGGATGCAACCAGTGGAGAGACTAGTGAGAGAACTTCGCACCCCTGCGGTCCGGTACCGTGCAAGACTGATCGCGTCCCTGCTCATGATTCTGCCTGTTGCGACGCTGTCCGTCGCACAGACCGTGGCGCCGCAACTCTTCGCAGACATGAAATGGCGCATGATCGGCCCGTTTCGAGGAGGCCGCGCCGTGGCTGTCGGCGGGGTGCCCGGCGCCGGAAACACTTTTTTCTTCGGTGCGGTGGATGGCGGCGTCTGGAAGACTACGGACGCGGGAACGGTCTGGAAGCCGGTCTTCGACAATCAGCCGGTGGCTTCAATCGGCGCACTCGAGGTCTCTCCCTCAAACCCCAACGTGATTTACGTCGGCACTGGGGAAAGTGATATTCGCTCGGATCTCGCCTCCGGTGCGGGCGTCTACAAATCCGTCGACAGTGGGGAGACTTGGACCTACGCGGGCCTGGGCGAAACGCGGCAGATCAGCAAAATTGCACTCGACCCCACGAACCCCGATATCGCCTATGTCGGTGCGCTGGGACACGCCTACGGCCCCAACCCGGAACGTGGAGTTTACAAGACGATCGACGGCGGAACGACTTGGAAGCGCACGCTCGATAAAGGCCCCAATGTCGGGGTGGCTGATCTTGCGATCGCAGTTGCCAAGCCAAACGTTCTCATCGCCTCGCTCTGGGAAGCCCATCGTCCCCCCTGGAGCACATACGCACCAATAGTCGGCGCGGACAGCGGAATCTACAGCTCCCTCGATGCGGGTGAGACATGGCAGCAGTGCATCGGCCATGGCCTGCCCGAAGGCACTTGGGGCCGCACCGGCGTCGCCGTCAGCGCCGATGGCCAGCGCGTCTATGCGCTCATCGAAGCCAAGCATGCCGGTCTCTACGTCTCCAACGACGGCGGCCAGAATTGGACGCTCGCCAACGCGGACAGTCGCCTCACCAGCCGTGCGTGGTACTTCAGTCGCATCACCGTGGACCCCGGCGACCCCGACACTATTTATATTCCGAACATCGCGCTGCTTGGTTCCGTGGATGGTGGCAAGACGATCACGGTCGTACGCGGCGCACCCGGCGGCGATGACTATCACGAACTCTGGGTTGACCCGAAGAACCGTGATCGATTGGTCCTCGGCACCGACCAGGGAACGATCATCAGCCTCGACCGCGGTAACACCTGGTCGACCTGGTACAACCAGCCGACGGCGCAGCTCTATCATGTAAGCACGGATAATCGTTTTCCCTACACGGTCTACGGCGCGCAACAGGACAGCGGCGGAGTGGCCGTGCTGAGCCGAACGGACCACGGCCAGATCACGGCACGCGACTGGTTTCCCGCCAGCGGCAGCGAGAGCGGCTATTTCGCACTCGATCCGAGAAATCCGGACATCTTATACGCCAGCGGCAGCTATGGATCCGTCTCACGCTGGGACCGACGCCGCTCCCTCACGCAGGACGTTTCGCCTTGGCCTGTGTCGGTATTTGGAACGGACATCACTCAGAGAAAGTATCGCGATCCGTGGACGCCGCCGCTCGTCTTTTCTCCAGTTGACAAATCCTCGCTTTATCTCGGGACGCAGTACGTCTTGAAGACCACAGACGGCGGTTTGCACTGGGTGCAGATCAGTCCCGATTTAACCGGAGGCAAGATTGTTACAAGCTCCGCGAAGGCCGTCACCGCCGGGGGCGGAAACCCTTCCGCGCGAAACTCGATAGAAGATGCACCAAAGCCGACACCCGAGAAGGCCATCGCGCTCGGCTACGGCACGCTGGCAACGGTCGCGCCTTCCTACGTAGACAAGACCGTGCTGTGGACAGGCAGCGACACCGGAATCATCTCGCTGACGCGCAACGGCGGCAAGACGTGGAGCAATGTGACTCCACCGGGCGTTCAGCCGTGGAGCAAGATCTCCCTCATCGAGCCGTCGCACTTCGATGCCGGTGTCGCCTATGCCGCGATTGAGCGCCATCGCATGGACGATCGTGCGCCCCATGTCTACCGCACGCGCAACTACGGCAGGAGCTGGGACGCAATCACGACGGGGCTGGATGCACCCGCGTTCGTAATTGCGGTGCGCGAAGACCCCCGACGGAGGGAGCTGCTCTATGCCGGCACCGAGTTTGGAATTGACGTCTCCTTCGATGACGGAGATCACTGGCAGCCGCTGCAGTTGAATCTGCCCGTGACTTCGGTGCGCGACATGACCATTCACGGCGATGATCTCGTGATTGCGACACACGGGCGCTCCTTCTGGATTCTCGATGACATCACTCCATTGCGCGAGGCCGCGCGGCACGTGCAATCCAAATCCGAATTTCTCTACGAGCCTGAGACCGCGATACGTGTCGACAACGACGCTTTTCCGGGAACTCCCATCCCGTTCGAGGAACCCACCGCAGACAACCCTTCCAACGGCGCCGTGCTCGACTATTACCTACCCGGTAAGGTGCAAGCCCTCGCGATACGCATCTACGACTCCGGCCACAAAATGGTCCGGCAGATCAGCTCGGCACCGGAACAGCCGGCAAAGCACGCCTCCGTCCCGATCGCCGAGCGCTGGTTTCGCAAGCCGCAGCGCCTGGAAACTTCAGCCGGCATGCACAGGTTCGTATGGAACCTCGCATGGGGCGTCTCGGGAGCAGCCGACGACAATGAACCCGATGACGGCGAGGGCGGCATTCCGCACGCGCCCCGCGTCGCGCCCGGCGCCTACTCGGTCGAGCTTGAAGTGAACGGAGAGAGCGTCTCCACGGTGCCCCTGATCCTGGTCAAAGATCCGCGCTCTCCGGCGGCTCAGACACGGTTCGTCGAGCAATTCGAAAGGAGCCGCATGATTTTTCGCGACTCTCTCGAGGCCCGCCGTGCACTCGCCGAGATCGCGACGGTAAAGCTGCAGCTCGAGAAAATCGTTGCCGGTGTCGGTGCCGGTGCCGGTGCCGGAAATAACGATGCGATCGCGAAAGCGAAGGCACTCAGCGCCGATCTCGAGACGATCGTTGAGGGAAACTCGGGCCTCGACGCAGCCAATATGAAACTCACGAGCGCGCTGAACGTCGTCGAAAGCTCGGAACGCCAGGCCCCCTCGCAGGCCCTTGCGGTCTATGAACTCGCCCGCGCCGCATCGCACGCAGATCTCAGGCAATGGACCGCGCTCAAGAGCGGGCCGCTTGCGACTCTAAATCAGGCGTTGACGATGCAAGGATTGCCGCCGATCGCAATCACCGAAATCGAGCGCGAGGTCGACTACCTCATGACCCGCTAGCCCACGGCCGCGCCTCATGCAAGCACGACGTTCCGATGACTCTGGTACTTCGCGAAAAGGGGACTAGCAAATGGCGCGAGATCCGTCTGAAGAGTTCAGCGAAGCCACGAAGTTGGCTGTCTTGGAAAGGCAAGAATGCTTATGCGCGATATGTGCATCGCTGATGGTACCGTTCGCCAACAAGCAATTGATCGGCGTCGCCTGCGGTGAGACCGCGCACGTGCATCATCGTCGGCCCATGCAGATGCACGGTGCATCGGCCTGAATTGGAAACCAGCACCTGCGATGCGAAGGGTGCCTCAACGTACAGACGCGCCGCTGCGTTGCGCCGTTGCCGGTCCCTTGATTGGCACCACGAATGGAGCATCGTATGAATACCCTCAAACGCATCACAACGGTCGTTTCGATAATCGCGATCCTGGGTCTATCAGGTTGTTTCTGGGGTCGCGGAGGCTGGGGCGGGCACCACAACGAGCGGGCGGCCGAACAACGCATTTTTTGACGTGACGACGATCATGGCTGGCAGCACAGTTCGCAATCGCACGATCGGCGAGACGAGCTGCGCTGAACGGTCGCGGGTATCTGAAATTCGCCGCTCAGCCGGAGCGGAGACGGGTTAAGCTCACGGTCTGTGTTGAAAGCTACGACTCCGACTAGGATGCCCCCGATGAAAACCATGATCGCTTGGGTGTTGATGCTGAGCCTCGTTGGCTGCGCTACGATGAGCCCCGTCACCGGCAGTCCCACCGAACTGCAACAGCGCATCGCTGCCCGCGAGCTCCTGCATCCCGGAGATCATGTTCGCATCATCACGACCGACGGTAAGAATCACGACTTCACCGTCACGTCGGTGAGCGCATATTCCGTCGACGGCAGCAAGGAGTCGATCCTGGTCAAAGATGTCTTCGCCGTCGAGAAGCGCGAACCGCGCGTCGGTGTGACGATAGGACTCGTCGTCTTGGCGGTTCTCGCCGTCGTCGGGGTCGTCGAGGCGGAAACACTCGGACACGCTGGTCACTGAGGCGTGCGATGATTAAGGCTTAACTTTCCCGAGCATGCGGCCTTATGCGTGCTCTCGTGCGCTCGGAACTACGGACGTCGTGCGTCAACGCTGCCGCGTCGGATTAGCCACCCGCCCAAAAAACAGAATGGTTCCGGCATGGCGCTCGATGATGGCGAACAGGAAAGGATGGTCTGCTCGGAAAACGGCAGCCGGCGGCGGACTGCTGGTCGGCATACTAAGACATTTCAGACGAGCCATCGTGGATGTAGCCGCCTCCGTACCTTGCTCGTTCACTTCCGTGAAGGCCTTGTGTAAGACGCGCTGAATGAACAGCGAATCGTCGTCGGGAGGTCCGCGACCATCGATACCGGAAAAATCCGCCTGCGATGGCGTGAACGGCAAGCGCAATCCAAGCTCCGCCAGCGGCTTTTCAATGTCGGCGGTTTCCCCATTGATCTTGAACCGCGGAAGGAGAATCGCGACGCTGCGATGAGCCCGCATCTGTAGGCATTCTTGGAACATGGCCGGCCGGAGCTGCCGCTCGAGGTCCCAAAGACCGTCCCGTCTGTCCGCACAAGCGGCAGGTGCACCATACGCATTCGAATTCGATTGCGCAGCTCTACGTGCCAGTGAACTCGTCGGTAGAGTGACATTCAGCCAAGATAATGGCACCGGCGTCTGTTGCGGCCGTGTGAGCAGACTGCGGATCCACATCGAAAGGTTGGCCATGATTCCCCTCCTCGCGAGGCACTCCTTTATCGCGATGCCGTAGGCCACCGTCCGGTTGATGTCCCGCGATCTTGCCTATATGGCGGCGTTCGCGCCACTTATGCACTCAGGCGATCACGGAATAATTCGGGTTTGCGGCTGCCAATTTGAAAGCCTTGCTGAAACCCTGCGCGCAGAACCAGTGCGGCCGCAAGGGCTGCCACGATTCCGCCATCGCCGAACAAAATCAGCTGGCTGCGCCCCAGGCCTTCGGGCAGAACTCCGGCGATCATGACCAAAAGAATCGGCCCGAGGATTGCTAGGGTCGCGAAGGCGCGAACAAAGAGATCGCCGCGGCTTTGGGTGGCGGTAGACATGTTAGGCTCCGTGCGCCGGAAAACCGGCAAATGGGGTAAATGGACCTCGCATCAACGACGAGTCTGCCCGGTAAGTACCCAAAGAACCGCGCGCGGTTCAATTGCACAGAAAAAAGCGTCCAATCCGGGGTGCCGCGGACGCTTGCCCTATGCTACATCGGCAATGGGCGATTAGAACGGCTCGCGCGGCGCCGCGTCTATGCCCGATATGCAGCAAACTTAGCGAACATCGGCGCCGGCGCTATGCCGCTTCAAAATCGCTTTGACACGTTCGATATCCAGCGCGTTTGCGACGTAGGGCGGCCCGCTCGGTGAGGCCTCGCGTTCAATTGTCCGTGCCGTGAGCAGCGAATCATAAATGGCCTCTTCGGTCGCGTCGGCAACGGCGACGAACAGAGGTGACAGAGAAGGCCGATCCGGAACGCGGCGCGCCCGAGAATGCACGCTTCGCGAGGCAGCTCAGGCTGCGGTCGCTGAGCGGCGCATCCGTGGCGATGACAATCATCAGCGAGCCGTCGGCAGCCGCTGGCTCGGCATACTCCTTGAGGAAGCACTCCCCGAGTTCGACGCCGGCAACACGCGCGAGCTCGTACCGATTCCGCCCTTCCAGCCGAACGCAAGCGTGCCGGTTCCTGCACCCACGGCGCCTTCCGCGACCGGGCCGGAATTCGCGGCCTCAATTGCGTGCAAGACGTCGTCGCGGCTGATGACGCGTTTTCGGATATCGTTCAATGTACCGTCGTTGGTTTCACCTACCGCCGGGTTGACGGAGCGGGCTTGCTCGTTGCCCAGTTGTGCGAGTGTCCAGGCGATGATTCCGTCAGCAGCCTGGGGCACGCTCAGGGTGTTAGTCAGGACGATTGGTGTTTCGATCTCGCCGAGTTCCTGAATTTGCGTCGAACCGGCCATCTTGCCGAACGCATTCTCGATCGCGACGCGCGCCGGTACTTTGTCCTGAAATATATTTCCGCCGTGAGGAACAATGGCGGTAACGCCGGTCCGAACGTCCGGCCCCTCGATGCGCGTGACCTGCCCCACGCGCACTCCTTCGATGTCGGTGATCGCATTGAGCGGACCCGGTGGAAACACGCCGGGATGTATACCGGGTTGGCGTGCACGGACTCAAACGCCATCGGCGTGGTGTGGGGGAATGGTGGACTGCGAGCCGGACGGATTCGCCGGCGCCCTGTTGCAGGCCGGTGCCGCAATCCAATGGCGGCGAGCCGCCGCTCTCGGCGCCATAGCGCTCACGACGCTCTATGCCCTGGGAGTCGTTTTGCTTCATGTACCGCGGGTACTCGCGCATCCCTCGCATTTTGGCCCATGGGCGGTAATCGCCGAGCAGCTTGCGCTTGTCGCAGGAGGACTGCTCGCCTACGCGCCCGTCGCGCACAGCGACGCGGTGCTCTCTGCCCGCCTGATCCAGCGTGGACGGCTACTATTTGGTGTCTGTTTATTGTCGTTTGGGTTGGCACATTTCCTGTATGTTGCGGAAACCGCCGCGCTCGGTCCGGCATGGCTACCGCCGAGCCAAACTTTCTGGGCATACGCGATGAACCTCGCGTTGATCGGCTCCGCCTGGGTCATCGCAGACGCGATTTCAGCACGGAGCACGAACGGAGATTGACCCGCCACCAACCAGGAGGCTAGAAGCGCAATCGCGGGCGGCCGTACCGTCGCCGAACGCGCGCTGGCGCTAACGCGCCTTTCTTCTGATCGATCGAAACCGAATTCCGAGTTTCATCGCCTTTTGTGCAACCGCACCCGGCGAGCGCCGCAGCCGCTTGGCCGTCTGCGTCCCCGACAGCTTTGCGTTCGCGAAGGCCCGCAAATTCTTCACATCCTCTTTCGACCACGCCAAGGCTACCCGCTTCTTTCGCTTTACCATGAATACCGCCCCTCAAAAAAGCACGCATCATAGCGCTATCGACGCCCGCAGTGAAACGATGATTGCGTCAGCTCGCGCAACCCGCGTATTACCGAAACCCCGGCATTGGGGATCATGGAGCCGAACGGCCAGCGTGGATTGGTATCATTGAATCCCTTAGACCATTGCGGCGACCTATTCGAAGCCAAATCTCGTGAACGCAGCCACCCAATTCCCCCTGCGCCAACTCGTGACCGATCCGCTCGAACGCTTTCAGTTGCGCTTCGCCCAGCAAGGCGCGGTGCTTCTTGACGGATTTGCCGGAATCCAAACGGAAGCGTCGGCGGCCGGCCTGCTCGTCAAAGCCGTCGCCGAGCGCGACTTAAATGCTGCGACAGCGATGCTCCGCGTCGGATTTGCCGCGGTGAGAGTCGGCCCCGTCGAAATCGTCTACTTGAATCAAGGCACGATGGAGCCTTACGTACGCGTCCGAGTTACGACCCCGGCCGATTATTACTGCGATGTCCTCGCCCAGCTAAATCAACGCCGCGGATTGATTGAGAGTGTTGATGATGCCGGTGAGGTAGGCAAAATCGTATGCGCCACCGCGCCGCTCGCGGAAATGCTCGGCTACGATGAGGTTTTGGCGGCGACCACCCGAAATCGCGCGATCGCCGACTATCAATTCATCGATTACCGACCCGTTCGAAGTCCGCCACCGACGCCGCCCGCCACCTGTCGTTAGCACCGCCCCACGTTTCTGTTGCGATGCACCGAGCGGCGTTGCGCACGCTTGCGGATCGAACCGCTCCGAATTGACCACTGCGGCCCCATCGGATAGGCTTTTTAACCCAGCGAGAACCGTGCATCGACCTATCCAAAGGAGTGGAGCCATGCCGAGTCAAGTACTGGCTGCGACGGTGATCCGGGTGCTTTCGCATCCGGTGATCATGAAAATCAATTTTGAAATGAATGGACTCTTGGTGACCGGCATGCGCTACCAAGTGGTTGCGCAGGCGGTCCGGTCTGGAAAGATTACTTGCATGGTCGGCTCCGACCGCGATCCGAAACTTCCAGCGGGTACCGTGATCGCCGTCGAGTACCAGCCGCGTCCCGATCATAAGTTTCTGTTTCCGCGCGAGGACTTCGGCACGTCCTCTGGTTCCGAGAAAATCAAAATTCTGCACGAGGCGACGCATGCCATTTTTTGACTGCTACGCCGGCAGCGGCGGCACGAGCATCCTTGCGATTGACGATGAGGCCGCCGCTTATCTCGCGTCGGCTCTGTTTCTGCAGCTCTCCGACGTCGGTAATCGCATGCCCCTGTTCGTGGGAAGTGCGTTCGACGAGGCGTGCAAACTGTCCAACAAGATACTCGACGCGACCGGTGACTTCATCCGGAACCCGCGCACATACGTCGTGACGCCGGAAGCTTCGGCCGCGCTACGGCATGCGGTCGCGATCGACTATAACTTGGTGGACGACGATCCGACTGACAAGAGGTCTGGCATACTGGATGTTTACAACGGCCTGCGCTAGTCGGCTGAAACAGCGATCCACGCCGCTGTCTCCATAGGCGCGCAACGCGATCAAATCAAGTCAGACTGTACGCCACAGATCATCGCGCACCGAACCGGCGAGGAACGTATTGCTCTGCTTCGCGACCATTTCCACGTAGAGCTTATCGGTCATCAGGTTGGCCGTAACGACCTCCCAATCCGCGAGGCTGTCATAGCGGGTATGCCAGGAAATGCGATTCGGATCTCCACCAATCGGCACGAGCACCTCGAGCGTCGTGCCGTACGTTTCCTTGATGTACTTTGCGATCAAATGGCCGAACGCGATGGCCTCGCTGGCCTTGCCGGGCGCTATCGAGGCCGTCCGTGAAAAATAGACCATGGCCGTCTCCTGTATGCTGGATGTTCATACTCTATACCCCCACGGATCCGCGTGTCCGCGATCCACATGAGCCTGCTTGTGGCAGACCTCAGGTCGCTTTAAATCCCGGCGCATCCGGCCACATCTCAGCCGGCTGCGCGCAACGAAAGCCGACGTCGGCGAACGCGTGGGTTGGATCTTCCAAGCGCCGCGCGGCCAGGCGCTCTCGCACCGGGTCCGTTTCTTGCGATGACGGGCCGCGCAACACCGGCACGGTGCCTTCGTTCGGTGCGACCCATTCCCAAAGCGCTCCACCAAGACCACGATTGCCAAATCGCCCGGTTGCCGGTTGCTGATCAACCGGGAGCAGCCGCCGGCCAGTTTGGTTCGTGCCGCCGCCACCGGGATCGTTGCCCCACGCAAATAGTTTGTGATCGACGCTGCGCGCAACGAATTCCCATTCGTCTTCCGTGGGCAGTCGTTTGCCGCGCCAGTCGCAGAAAGCTTTCGCAGAATCGTAGTCGATACCGCGGACCGGATAGGTCGAAGCGTCGCTGCCCGGTGTCACGCTCGCGTCGCGCAGCGTTTTCCAATTCTCCCCCTGACGAAACACCGCCGCGGCGGATCCCTCTCGAGTGAATAGACCGTTGTCGCGTTCGGCGCCGGTCTTGTAGCTCTTGGCTGCGACAAACGCCGCGAAATCTCGATTGCTTACGCCGGTCGAGTCAAGATAGAACGGCGCCAATACCGCCATGTGGGGAGTCTCGGCGGCGAAATCCGCCGCCGCGCATGGGGTGCCCTTCTTTTGGCATAAATTGAGCGCGATGTTGACCTCGTCGGAACTACTGCCAAGTCGCGCAAATCGCTTGCCGCTGCGATTGGCCGCAGCGAGTTCGGTCACGGCCTGGAGGAGAACGGGCGTTCCCTCGCTGGCTCCGCCCGCAGCCACTTGTTTCTCCGCCTCAGCCAATGAACGAGTCCCTTCTTGAAAAGCTGGGTCGCTGCGATCGACGGCGAGTGCTCTAGATCGTAGCGCCAGTGATCGCGCATGCGCGAGCGAGTTATCTTGAGCGCGGCCTGCGGAAGTCGCCGCCGGCTGGCGGCTCCATAGGATCCAGCCGATCAGCATGGCGATCAATAGCGCTGCCGACGCGGCGCCGACGCCCTTAATCAAACCAGTGCGAGAAACCGTATGTGCCGCGAGTTCGGCCAGTACCGCCTCTATCGACGACGTACGCTTGGCTCGATCAAAGGCGAGCGCTCGCGCGAGGGCCGCATTCTGGGCGCGCGAGAGCGATGCAATCGGAGCCGGGACCATTCCGGCGTCGCGGGCCTGCAGCGGCGAACGGCGGCCAAACGGGTGCTTACCCGACAACATTTCGTAGATCACGCAGCCCAAAGCGTACACATCGTCGCGCTCGTCGGGCTCCAAGCCCTGCAGCATTTCGCAGCTTGCGTAGGCAGGCGTAAGCGCGCCGAAAGCCGCCGGATCGACGCTCGACTTGCGGCCTCGGGCGGCTCGGGCGATTCCAAAGTCGAGTAGTTTGGCCCTGCCCGAGGTCGTAATGAATACGTTGGCGGGCTTCAAGTCGCTGTGGATGATGTTATGATCATGGGCGTAGGCCAACGCGGCACAGAAATCCTGGATCAGCGGCCACGCCCGATTCATTGGCATGCCGCGGCCAAAGTCCTCTTCTAGCAAGGTCGCGAGCGTCTTGCCCTCGAGATATTCCATCAGCATATAGACTTCGCCGTGGTCCGCATTCAGGGAGTACACGCCGACGATGTTCGGATGCTGAAGACTTCGGGTTTTGCGCACCTCCTCACGCAGCAGAGCCAGCGATTCCGGGTACTCGCGAATCTCGGGCTTCAGGACCTTGACCGCAAACGACTCGCCTGGCACCTCCTCATCGCTCGCGAGATAGACGGTTCCCATGCCGCCCGCTCCCAACTCGCGCTCGAGCCGGTAGCGATGCCCGAGTAGGTGCCCGATCCCGATCGGGGCAGACGAGGCATCTCCAGCCTGCGGGTCTACCCAGACGGTTTCCACGCGCGCCTCGTTAATACGGGTGTGTCCGAGCGCCGCTAGATCCGAATCCGCAGGCAACACGCGCATGCGCGTTTGATTCGATGAAACTGGTTCCAAGCCGAGTCGATTGAGCGTGTCGGCGTGAATGGCACCGCTCGCTATCGCATCGTCCAAGACGGTCCGTGCGATTTCCGGCGTCAACGATCCGTTACCCAAGGCTTGCGCGACCAATCCCTCGAACTCGGCGAGATCGGCGTTGCCGGCGGCGAGAGCCGCGATCGCGGCGCGCACTTTCTCGAGGCCGTTCGATGTCGTCATAGTGGCAATTGACGAGGCAGTCGCTTAAGGGACGCTCTTACCGTCGGCGTGAGCAGCGTTGGATTTTCCCAGGCGACCTTGCTCCTCCTTGGCGATCGCTGCATCGAGCGCGGCACGCGCCGCTTGCAGTTGCTCGGAGCTCAGGCCCGACCAATCGAAGCCCGCGATCTGTGCAGGCGTCGCCTTCGCAGCATCCCCGCCAGCCGCTTGTGCCTGCAGCGCGACCGCTGGAGCCACGCTCGGCTGCGGGCGTTTCACGTAAACCAGCGCGGCGGCGGCGATGAGAACGACAGCAAGGGCGCCGCCGACCATCGCGATGAGCCCTCCGCGACGCTGGGCCTTCGATGCATCTGCGCCGCCGACCGGCGTGCCGCAGGCCGGACAGAAGCGCGCTGTCTCGAGAACCTGTTCGCCGCACTTTGTACAATTCATTCGAATACCTTGCGCGAACTACGATCGCACACAGCCGGTTTTCGCGGCAACGCAAGCGTTGAGCTTATGAATGTTTTCTTCCAGGCGCTGGTTGAAGGTGTTCAACATGTCTTGCAGATCGCCGATGGACACTTCGACGATGTCGAGGCTCAGGCAATGCCCCGCTCCGGCGGTAACGACTTTCATTTGCGCCGTGGGGCGCTGCTGTGCATCGCCGAGACTTGCGAAAGCGAGCAAATCGCCGCTGCCGAGAGCGCAACTGTCGCCGGTGATCACACTGCTTGTGTCGATTGCGCCGGCAACTTGGAACAGGTAAATCCGTGAGTATCCCGATTGTATGATGTCGATCAGCGTCAATGGATGTTCGTTCGCGTGCTCCGCCAGGCTGAGGCGCACCTCTTTGTGTATCTGCGAACGGACATCCTCGGGCACGGCCAGCGTGTCACCCGCTGTTGCCGCGACGGCGGACCCCGCGGCCGTGGGAATTACCGTGGCTGGTGATTGATCGTTGCTGGAGTTTAGGGTCGCCGGCTGTACATGCGCGGCGGCCTGCGCCTGCAATTCGTCGGCCTGCTGTTTCAATTTGTCCATATCGGTGGAATCCGCACCGGACGCGGCGTCCGCGGTGATCAGCCCCGGTGGTGGTGGTGGCGGCGGTGGCGGCGGTGACGGGGGGGCCGGCGGCGGCGGCGACGCATCCTGCGGGACCGACGCATCTTGCGGGACCGATGCCTCCTGCGCGACCGATGGCTGGTCCGATGGCGGCGGCGCGCCATCACCGGGCGCCGCTGGGATGCTTTGATCAGGGTCCGATTCGTCGATCGGCGCCGCGCCTTGATCGGTGACGGCGTCGGCCACCTGCATATCGCCGAGTAGTTCGATTGGGTCGGAGTAGCGCTCGGGTGGCACGGCGAAAACCGCATTCGGCTCCGGACAGACCAGACACTGCGGTCCTACCGCAATTTGAAATGCTAGCGGTGCATAAAGAACTGCGTAGACGGCCGCGCCATACGCGATGGGTCGGTATACGAAAGTGTCGTAGCCGCCGAATCGTGTGACCGTGTAGTAACGGCGAATCGGTGTCGGCAAAACGCGGATCTGCCCCGCAACGGTCGTTGCGTAAATCGTTCGTTGCATGATCGACTGCGCGCCGCCGCCCCTACCCGCCATCGAGGGCCCCATCGTGGCGAAACTCTCGGCGTACAGGGGCCGCCCGTCCGGCGTATACGCGGCGCGCAATCCATTGTTGTAACGCACGAATTGAGGACCAGACACTCGGCCGCTGCTGTGAAAGGTGGCGCCATCGACGATTCGCCGCCCATCGGTATACACGCGAGTCGTGGTACGACCATCCGTGCTCATGGTCTGTCGGTAGGCATTTACATGAGCCTGGCCCTGAGCGTCGACGCGCTGTTCAACGACGATCGAGGCGTGCGCCGATAGTCTATTGACCGCCGTGAACCCCGGATGGCCCGAACTTGCGACGACACTGGCCGTTCGGCTCAACCGGATCCCATGTTGCTCGAGCGAAGCGGGCATTCCATGGTGATCTGGACCATGCTCCGCCGAGCCCGGATGCGCATGCTCCACCCGGCTAAATTCGTTCCCCTGATGCACGCCGCTTGGCGCATGCTCGCCATGCTCGCCATGCTCGCCATGCTCGCCATGCTCGCCATGCTCGCCATGCTCGCTAAATCCTGCCGCTGGATTGCCGTGCCGATCGATGGGTTCGTGTTCGTCGTGTTGCCGGGACTCCGGTACGCGCGGCGTCTCGTTGAATCGGTTCGGGGGTGGCCGTGATGGCTCGGGCACGTGCCGGGACGGCTGCTCGAACGGCGTTGGCCGCTGATGTTGCTGCACTTGCGCCGGCGGCGCGTGATTTGCCGGCGGCGCGTGATTTGCAGGCGGCGACGGGCTGCCACTGGGACACGGCGCATTCGGCGGGGCATGAGGACAGTTCACGGCGTGGGCCGCGAGCGGGAATATCGCCACAGAGGCCAAGACCGCGAAGGCGCGGCTCTTAGCGGCTCGTACCGTCTTTATTCTGGGTATCTTCACCAATCCCACTCCTAGGCCAAATCCCTTAACCAACCAGAGCTTGATGCAGTATACGGGCGCCGTAAAACCAGCCGCAAGCCTCAATCATGAACCGAAACCGGCGTCCGGCGGGCCTGGTGCTGTCCTGCGGTATGACGGCACGACCGGCGGACCGCACGATCGCTCCGGACTACACTCGGCGTTTGGATCGCTTGCCGGGGATGCCGGCTTCCGTTAGCGCGCGACTTACAGAGGCATTCTGCAGATGGAATTCGATCCCACCCAACTGGCCTATGAGCCGACGACCGGCGTGCGGCGCTGGCACGAAACTCCGCTGGTGCCAGCCTCGGATGACAGTCTTCGCGGCTACGGTTGCCTCGTCGATGAACCGGCCCAGTTTCCGATCGAGATCGTGCGCTGGCCCGCGCAGGGCTGGCGCCCGATCGATCTCAACTCCGGTGATCAGGGCGGCGTGACCGAGGGAATCTTCGAATTCTGGTGGCAGAACGAGACCCTCTATGCGCGCAACAACGCGGTCGGCGACAATTATTTGTTCGGGTGGGGCCGTTGGCCCGATGAAGCCGGCCGCAAGCCCGGGTTGCCGCGTGAGCGCGCGCTGATCTGGCACGCGAACTATCACCCCGATGGCGGTCAGCTCGTCTATCCGCGCGCACGCTACCCGTTCGTCGTACCGCTCGCGCTGCCGGGCGATGACGTGACGCCCGATCGCTTCGTGACATTCCTTTGCGATGGAACGCGCGGCCTCTACATCCATCCGAACGTCTGGCACGGAGCCTTCGTTCCGCTCGACGACCACGCCGAATTTCTGGATCGCCAGGGACGCGTGCACGCGCGCGTCTCGGTCGACTTTCCAAAGGAATTCGGCTGTTATCTCGCATCGCCTCTGAGTTTGCGGAGCCTGTGAGCATGCATAGCCTCTGAGCAAGGAGTACCTGTGCGCCGTTCATTGCGATATTTGCTGACTGGCTGTCTCGTTCTGCTCATTGCACACGCGACATGGGCGGCGCATACCCGCAATGTCGTGTTGATCGTCAGCGATGGCGTGCGGTGGCAGGAAATTTTCAGCGGCGCGGATCCACAGTTGATGAATGATCAGGCGGGCGGAAGTTGGACGCCGATACCTGAGCTTCGCAACAAATATTGGGCCGACGATGCGCAACAGCGCCGGCGCTTGTTGTTCCCGTTTCTCTGGGGCACGGTGGCCAAGGACGGCCAGCTGTTCGGCAACCAATGGATCGGCAGCAAGGCCTATGTGACCAACGCCATGTGGCATATCCCGGGTACAACGAGATGGCAAGTGGGGTCGACGATCCGGCGATCACGAGCAACGCCTTCGGGCCGAATCCGAACGTGACGGTCTTCGAGTGGCTGAACTCGCTACCCGAGTATCGGGGCAAGGTCGAGATCTTCGGCACGTGGGGCGCTTTCCACCGCATATTCAATGAATCGCGAAGCGGACTACCGATTCGAGCAGGATCTATGCTCGTCGATGCCCACGACCAGACGCCCCGCGGACGGCTCATGAGCGAACTGTATCGCACGACGACCCGGCTCGAAGAAGACAATCCTGTCGACTCCGTCCTGCACGTCGTATTGCGCGAGCATTTGCGCAAGCAGCATCCGCGAGTTTTGTTCGTGGGCTACGGCGACACCGACCTTTGGCAGCATATGGGTCGCTACGACGCGTTTCTCGAGACCGCGCACAGTTTCGACCGGTTCGTCGAGGATTTATGGCAGCAGATGCAATCGATGCCACAGTACCGCAACCAGACGACCTTTATCATCACCGCCGATCATGGCCGCGGCAGCGGGCCTGTCGACTGGAAGGACCACGGCGTCGCCCAGCCGGGTTCGGCGAATATCTGGATCGGGGTGCTGGGCCCCGACACGGCGCCGCTCGGCGAGCGCAACCACATCGCGGATGTGACGCAATCCCAAATAGCAGCGACGGTGGCGGCATTGCTTGGCCGGGATTTCCGCGCATTCAAACCCGCCGCGGCGCCTTCGCTGCTCGAGTTGATGAAATCGCCCGCACCGCCGTAGGATCTCGCTACGCACCGACGGTGTAGACTGTTATCCACGAGTCCGGTACCGACCTAGCGCAACAGCACTTAGGAGCAGCGTCATGAGAGAATCGGCGTCTTCCGCTTCCGTCTCCTCCTCAACCGAGCGCATGCCGGACTCTGCGTCGTGTCGCGCCGCCTCATTGATTGATACGACTTCGATCAGCAACGACGGCATTGATCTGGCCGTCGCTTTGTTGACACGGCTGTTTGCCAACTTCAGTGGAACACTATCTCTGCGATTGTGGACCGGCAACAGCTTTCGCGTGGGAAGCGGGCCGTCTGACGCGCCGGCACCGAGCTATACGCTCGTGCTGCACAGTCCCCAAACGGTTTCCACGCTGATATTGGGGCGTGACCCGTTGCGGCTCGCGGAAATGTATTTCCGCGGGGAATTGGATATCGAGGGCGATTTGTTCGACGCGCTCGAACTGAGAAATCACCTCGCATCGATGCGTCTTCGGTTGCTCGACCGCATCAAAGCCGTTGTCGCGGCGCTACGTCTGCGCAATCTCCGTGAAACCCATTCCGATTCGACGCAACGGGAGTTCGCGCTCGCGGCGAAGCGCGTCAAGAGACATTCGAAAGCGGAGAACGATCAAGCGATTCAGTTTCACTATGACATTTCGAACGATTTCTATGCGCTCTGGCTGGACAAAGCGATGGTCTACTCCTGCGCGTATTTCGAGGCGCCCGAGGTTGATTTGGATCACGCGCAAACCGCAAAAATGGAGCATATATGCAGGAAATTGATGCTCAAGCCCGGCGAGAGCTTGCTGGATATCGGCTGCGGTTGGGGCGCATTGTTGATTCACGCCGCCAAGTATCACGGCGTCAGGGCCCACGGCATTACGCTCAGTCAAAAGCAGCTGGAATTGGCCCGCGAACGGATCGTGAGCGCAGGGCTCGAATCCCGTGTGACCGTGGAGAAGCTCGATTACCGCGACTTGGGCGGCGATTCGGTCTATGACAAAGTCGTCAGCGTCGGGATGGTCGAGCACGTCGGCCTGAAGAATCTGCCCATTTATTTTGCGACGATCAATCGAGTATTGAAGCCCGCGGGTCTATTTCTCAATCATGGCATCACCCATGACGTTGACGGATGGGACGATACCGTGTCGACAGAATTCATCAATCGCTACGTATTTCCGGACGGTCAGCTCGATACCATCGCGAATATTCAAAGCCTCATGGAGAAAGCGCAGTTTGAGATTACGGATGTCGAATCATTGCGGCGGCACTATGCGCTGACTTTGCGCCGTTGGGTCGCGAACCTCGAACGACATCATGCCGAGGCGCTCAAGTACGTCAGCGAGTCCACTTATCGCGTTTGGCGCCTGTACATGTCCTCCTCCGCGCTCGACTTCGAAGCCGGCGGAATCGGCGTATATCAGGTTCTCGCCAACAAGCGCGCGAGATCGAGCGCCCAGTTGCCGCTGACTCGTCGACATGTCTACAGCGATCGCCGCGGTGATTATCTGTAAGGCATGACCATATTCAATACCGGCACGCTTCAATGTGTATGCCGGCGTTGCTCGATGTTGGGCAGCAAACCCGCGAATAGGCCGAATACCGGCAGGATCGAGCATAGATCGAAGACTCGTTCGATGCCGACGTGATCGGCTAACACGCCGAGGACTGCCGCACCGAGCCCGCCCACGCCGAAGGCCAGCCCGAAGAACAGTCCCGACACCATGCCGACCTTGCCCGGCACGAGTTCCTGCGCGAACACGATGATGGCCGGGAAGGCCGACGCCAGAATGAGTCCGATCATGACCGCGAGCGGACCGGTCCAGAAAAGGCTCGCGTACGGCAGCATCAGCGTGAACGGCAAAGTACCGAGGATCGAGAACCAAATGACGCGCTTGCGGCCGATGCGATCGCCAAACGGGCCGCCGAGGATGGTGCCGACCGCGGCCGCAGCGGTGAACGCAAACAGCTCGAGCTGCGCATTGCGCACCGACAAGCCGAACCGATGAATCAAATAGAATGTGAAATAGCTGCTCAGACTCGCCAGGTAGACGTACTTCGAAAACACCAGCACGAGCAGCACGCTGATACCACGCCGCACACTGCCGGGCGGCAGTGCCGCGAGTGCCGCCTTGTGCGAAGCGCCGGCCTCCAGGCGTGCGAGGCCGTGGTGTTTGTACCAGACTCCGACATTCCACAGAATCGCGCCCGATACCAGCGCCAGCAACGCAAAGAATGCGAGGCTCGACTGTCCCCATCGCACCACGACCAGCGCTGCGGCAAGCGGTCCCAGCGCCTGGCCGACGTTGCCGCCGACCTGAAACAGCGACTGCGCCAGACCATGGCGGCCGCCCGCAGCCATGCGCGCGACGCGCGAGGATTCCGGATGAAATACCGATGAGCCCACGCCCAGCAGACTCGCGCCAACGAGCAGCATGGAATAGTCGTGTGCGATCGAGAGCACCAGCAACCCCGCCAGCGAGAACAAGCTGCCGGCGGGAAGCGCGAGCGGCGTCGGGCGCCGGTCTGCATACAGTCCCACGAGCGGCTGCAATATCGACGCGGTTACCTGATAGACCAGCGAGACGATGCCGACCTGACCGAAGCTCAGGCCAAAATCGGCCTTCAAGTTCGGATAGATCGCCGGCAGCAGCGCCTGCATCATGTCGTTGAGCAGGTGGCAGAAGCTGATTGCGAGGATGACTGCAAATACGGTGTGCTCGGCCCGCACCGTGGCTCGGTCATTGTTTTGGCTCAATACCCGCTCTTGCATCCGCAGCTCCAGGTCAATGGAGCGCTACGATACGTTCTCGCCCAGCGGTCCGCCAGACCGATCGGGCCGATTAGCTCCGCGAAGTTGGCGGTCATCAATTGAGCAATTGCTTCTTCCGGCAGCGGTGCCAGAATCGGCGTATCGATGGCGCCGGGACTGTTGACCCCGGCATGGAAGATCATGCAGGGCGGCAGTGCTGGAAAGAATGTACGAGCGCCTCACATCGCAAGGAACCAATCCATGAGTCTTTCGCCCTAATGAATAACTCCACTGCTCACAATATCCGGTCGCTGATATCGCATCGCATCCCCTGCCGGGCTCTGGTCTTGTTCGCTTGCGCGATCGCCACCGCAATGCATGCCGCGGCCCAGGCTCCCGCGCCGGATTCGCCCGCGATCGAGGCTCAGGCCCTCGCGTTGTTGGCCAAACTCACGCTCGAACAAAAGATCGAGTTGCTCGGCGGTGTAGACAGCATGTTTACCCACCCGGTGCCTGCGATTGGCTTGCCCAGCCTCAAGATGTCCGATGCGTCGGTGGGGGTGCGCGTCTGGGGGCCGTCGACTTCGTACGCCGGCGGCGTCTCGCTGGCAGCCACCTGGAATCCGCAGTTTGCACGCAAACTGGGCGAGAGTCTCGGCAAGGATTCCCGCGCGCGCGACGTCAATATACTGCTCGGCCCCGGAGTCAATATTGCCCGCTCGCCGATTGCGGGCCGCAACTTCGAATATCTCTCCGAGGATCCGTTTCTCAACGCCGCCCTCGTGGTGCCTTTTATCGAGGGCGTTCAGTCCCAAGGCGTCATCGCGACCGTCAAGCACTACGCGCTCAACAACCAGGAATATAACCGGCACAACGTAAGCTCGGACGTGGATGAGCGGACGATGCGCGAAATCTACCTGCCGGCATTCGAGGCCGCCGTGACCAAGGCCCACGTCGATGCGATCATGGACTCCTACAACTTGATCAACGGCGTGCATGCCACACAGAACGAGTTCCTGAATCTTGAGCTGCTCAAGGGCGAGTGGGGATTCCAAGGGATCCTGATGTCCGACTGGGACGCTACCTACGAAGCCGTGGGAGCCGCCAACAACGGCCTCGATCTCGAAATGCCGAGCCCGCGTTTCATGAACGCGCAAGCGCTGCTGCCCGCGCTAAAAAATGGCCTCGTCAAGGAGTCCGCGATCGACGACAAAATCATGCGCGTGCTGCGCACGGTGTTGCGCTACGGATTCCTCGACCATGCCCAATTCGATGCTGCCGAATCCACGTATTCCATCCCCGATCGGGCAATTGCTCTCGAGGGCGCGCTCGAGAGCTTGACCTTACTCAAGAACGACGGCCATTTGCTGCCGCTTGATCCAGCCGGCGTCAAGACGATTGCCATCATCGGCCCCAACGCCTATCCGGCGGTCACCGGTGGCGGCGGCTCCTCATGGACGCAAGCCTTTGAACCGATCAGCAACGTGACCGGCATCGCGAACCTCCTCGGTCCCAATACGCATGTGCTCTACACGCGCGGCCTGCCGGAGGCTAGCGATGTTTTTCGGAACACCCATTGGGACGGCGGCATTGCCGTTGCCGCCTTTTCCAGCAAGGATTTCACGGGCACACCGGAAACCACGACGGTCTCGACGATCGACAACGCCAGTCCGCAAGGACCATTGAGCGGCGAGAAAATCCCGCGCAGCATCCGCTATACCGCGAGCTACCACGCCGCCAAGGCCGGCAAATATTTGTTGCTCGCTAGTGCTTCCCCGTGGGACGGCGACCGATCCAACGTGATCGTCGACGGCAGCCTATTGCAGACCCCGCCTCACGCCGAAGGTCAGATCGCGCCATTTTGGATGCTCGATCTGCGTGCCGGCCAGACGATCCACGTGGTCGCCGAATACCTGCCCCGCGTCCCGGGCCAGCGCTTCGGCCTTGGCATCGCATATGAACCGGACCTCGTCTCGGACGACGCCAAGAAATTTGCGGCCGCCGCGGATGTGGTGGTGGTGTCCGCCGGCTTCACGTTGGAAACCGAGGGCGAGGGCGCTGACCGCAGCTTCGCGCTGCCGTGGGGTCAGGATGCGCTGATCCAAGCAGCCGCGGCCGCCAATCCGCACACCATCGTCACGCTCACGGGCGGCGTCGGCACCGATACCCGGCGCTGGCTCAGCAAGGTACCCGCAGTGCTCGATCTCTATTATCCCGGTCAGGAAGGCGGCGCCGCCGTCGCCGAGGTCCTGTTCGGCAAGCACAACCCCGAAGGCAAGCTGCCGGTAAGCTTCGATCGCAGCTGGGACGAAAGTGCTTCGAGCCCCTACTATTACCCCGTCAAGGGCGGCGATACCGTGTTGCATGAGACCGAACCCGACGGCAGCACGGTCGACTTCGAGATTCCGCATGTGAAGTACGCCGATAAGCTCATGGTCGGCTACCGCTACTGGACCACGACCGGCAAGCATCCGCTCTACCCATTCGGCTTCGGCTTGAGCTACACGAGCTTCCGCTTCTCGAATCTCCAGGTGCCCGCGACCGCCGCCGCCGGATCCACGGTCCCAGTCAACTTCGACGTAACGAACATCGGCAGCGTGGCCGGTGCCGAAGTCGCCCAAGTATATGTCTCCGATCCGTCCGCCAAGCACAGCCGCCCGGAGCGCGAACTCAAGGGCTTTGTAAAGGTTCGGTTAAGCCCCGGTGAAACCCGGCACGTCGCCCTCGACTTAGATGCTCGCGCCTTCAGCTACTGGGACGAGACGGCCCACCAGTGGGCCATCGATAAAGGCAAGTTCGTCGTGCGCGTCGGCGACTCCAGCGAAAGCACCCCGCTCGGCGTCGATCTGAGACTCACCCACTAGATCGTATGACCCTTTGACCGCGTGAATCCTCCGCATTGGCGGGCGGCGAAGCGCGTCACTGATGATGGTCGCGACGGCAACGGCGCTCCTCCGCTTCCGCATTCGGCAGCAGCGCCGCCTTGACGATCCGCGTCCACATCACATAACCCTCCCGGTTCATGTGAAGCCCGTCGTCGCCGAATAGGTCCTTGGGCTTGCCGTTTTCGAGCATCGGCGCGACCACGTCGAGGTAATGTAGATCGGAGCGCTTGGCGGCGCGCGCCCGTATCGCATCGTTGACCTGGGTTTGCAGGGGAAGTTGCGCAAAACGCAACTTTGATGGCTTGAGCGAGATGAAATAGACCGGTGTCTCGCCCAGCGCCTGGGATTTTCGCGCCATGAACGTCTCGAAATCGGCGATGACTCGGTCAACCGATTTGCCCGCGTCCAAATCGTTTTCACCGGCGTAAAAGACGATCGCGCGGGGCCGATAGGGAGCGACGATCTCGTCGAACCAGCGGTTCACATACTCGATCTGCGAGCTGCCGAACCCGCGGTTGACGACCGGCAGCGGCGTCATGTCGGATGCGAGATTCTCCTTCCATTTTACGATGCTCGATGAGCCGACGAACAGCACCTGACAAGCTGCGGGCGGCGCAATCCGATCGGCCGCAACAAACCGATCGATTTCCGCGGCGAGCGACTGCTCAAGAGTAGGCGCCGGCGCCGTTTGGGCCCCGACGCGAGTCGTAAACAACACGAGCGCGATCATGCCAAAGACGATGCGCCGAATTACGCAGGCGTGGGTAAAGGCCATGGACAATCTCCGTTCCCATCGTCGACCCGGTATTCTGAGCGCAGTACTCCGAGTATCCAACAGGCCGGCACGCCGCAGCAGGATCCTCGCCCATTTTGGCATCGAAACTCTGGTGATGCAAAATACAAAGCTGCGTATTGGCAGCACCGGCCGCGCCGCGAGCCTTATCACGTCTTTTTGATCGGGGAGTACGTAGAAGATGAAAGCGACCACGGGAACAAACGCACCGTATCGGGTTGGCGAATGGTTGTCATCGGATCAGGCCTTTCTCGATAAATGGGTCGCCGGGATCATCGAGAGGACTCACGCCGAACGGAAACCTCTGCATCCGGTGATCGCCGACCTTCGCGATCTCATCGAGGGCGATTCCCAAATCTTTATGCTGTTCCACCAGATGTTCGAGCAAGTCCCCAAGAAACTGCCCTACAACCGGGATCCCATGGGCAAGCCACAGGTGAGGGACTACGGTCATATGCTCCGACTCTTGAATACGATTCTGACGCACGCGCCAGAGTTCAACGAATCGGGCTTGGTCGGCTGTCCGATCAACGCCATCTTCGATTGGCCGATGGGGACTGCCGCTGGATTTGCGGCTTTTCTGAACGAACGCGTGAATGCCCAGTTAAAGCGCGTATTGAGTCAATGGGGCCGCTACCTGAGCTCTAGCGATTCCGCGCACGTTTTGAACCGAGATCCCCACCGAGGCTGGTTCGGCGCGGACGCGCAAAGAGCCATGCCGAACTTCGATGCGGAGTTCAAGTGCGATCCCGATCAAGCACATCATGGCTTCAAGTCGTGGGACGATTTTTTCACACGGGAATTCCGATCGGGCGTGCGCCCGGTCGCCCATCCCGAGGAGGACACGATCATCGTCAACGCCTGCGAGTCCGCGCCCTACCGAATCGCGCGTCACGTCAAGCTAAACGACAAATTCTGGATCAAGTCCCAACCGTATTCGATCGTGCACATGCTCGCGAACGATAGCTTGGCGCCCCTGTTCGTCGGCGGAACGGTTTATCAGGCGTACCTGAGCCCGCTCAGCTATCATCGCTGGCACAGCCCGATCAGTGGCAGGGTTGCCAAGGCGTACGTGAAGGACGGGACCTATTATTCGGAGGCGCCGTCGGAGGGCTTCGATCCCGCCGGTCCGAACGACTCACAAGGCTACATCACTGCAGTGGCAACGCGGGCTCTTATCTTTATCGAAGCAGATAACCCGAATATCGGGCTGATGTGCTTACTGGCCGTGGGCATGTCCGAAGTCTCATCGTGCCAGATCACCGCCTACGAAGGCCAGCATGTGAGGAAAGGCGATCAGATCGGAATGTTTCACTTCGGCGGCTCCACCCATTGCCTGATCTTTCGGCCGGGAGTACACCTCGAGTTTGATCATCACGGCCAAACGCCCGGTCTTGACTCAAAAAACATCCCCGTCAATTCGAGGATCGCGACCTTAATCAGGAAATGACGCGCTAGGCAAAAACCGGCGGCCTCAGGGACGCCCCCGCACGCAAGCGAAGCTGTCGTCGACAGTGTAAGCGGGTCGTCGCACAATCATCAATTCGATTCTTGCGCAACAGTCTCTGCGCCGAGTCTATTGTCCAATGCTCGCAAACGTCGTCGTCGTCGTTCATCTGCTGATCGTGCTGTTCGTGGCGGCAGGTGTACCTCTCGTTTATCTTGGAGTCGCATTCAACTGGCCATGGGTCAGACAGTGGCGCTGGCGTGTTCTGCATCTCGGTGCGATCTTGGTTATCGCGGCCGAGTCTGTTTTGGGCATTGCGTGCCCGCTCACAGTTTGGGAGGACACACTGCGCGACCGGCAGACGGCGAGCGGCTTCATCGAACGCTGGATTGACCGGCTTCTGTTTTACACCGCTCCCGCCTGGGTGTTTACAGCCGCTTACGTGGCATTTGCCGCGCTCGTTGTATTAACGTGGCTCGCAGTGCCGCCACTTCGAGACGCGCGCAAACGATGACGATAGCGGCTCGCATGATAGGCAAAGACTGACACGCCGGGTGACTTTATGTTAAATGACGACCATCGCCGTATTGGGACCGCCCCATTCGGCGTCGATACTTTGGCGCTGGACGAATTGTTCGACTTTTATAACGAGCAGACTATCCCCTATGCATCCGACCACATCGCATGCTTGGTTTCCGTTTGTATTGCTGGCTGCCGCGGCGCTTTTGATGCCTGCGAATTCGCACGCGCAATGGAAGACGCATTGGGACTACGAAGGACCCAAGGGATCTGATCATTGGAACGATCTTGATCCGGCCTACGCTATTTGCAACGTCGGCAAGGAACAATCTCCGATCGACATCCAAAGTGCGCAGAAAGCAGAACTCCCGGCTCTTCAATTCGATTCCAAAAGCGGCCCACTAAAATACTTGGTTAACAACGGGTATACGATCCGGGTGAACTACCACGACGCGCCGGGAGCCGGAAACCTTCTGATTGTGGGAGACAAGCGTTACCAGCTCACGCAATTCCACTTTCATCGTCCGAGCGAAGAGTACATTCACGGTAAGCCATTCGATATGGTCGCGCACTTGATGTACCAAGCCGCCGACGGAAAGGTGGTCGGAGTCGCGGTACTTCTCAAGGCGGGCGGAGCGAACGCAACCATTCAGCGGCTCTGGGAACATATGCCTAAGACAGAGAGCAAAGTATTGACTGATTTCTCGCATCAAGAGGAAGAGATCGCGGGCGTCGAGATAAATCCCGCCGGCCTGCTACCCCACGACGTCGCCTATTACACGTACATGGGCTCGGTAACGGCCCCGCCCTGCACCGAGGGCGTAAGGTGGTATGTACTGAAGACTCCGGTGAACATCTCGGCAAAGCAGATCAACGCGTTCGCCAAGCTCTATCCGCACGACGTCCGTCCTCTTCAGCCGCTCAATGGGCGCGTCGTGCAAGAGAGTCAGTGACTCGACATGGGAATGCAAGGGATAATTCTGCCGACTGGAAATAGCCGGTAGGTTGCGCTCTAGGTCGCGTATTTCGTAACGAATACGTCGGTTTGTTCGCTTGGCCGCATGGCGCGCAAGCGCGATATATAAAGCTGATGGACCCCTGCTCCCGGCCCGATGGGGATGAAAGCAGGCTTCGCTGGACCCAGTCGAACTGACCGGCATTTTCCTCCAAGGCTCGAGACATGGCGGTTGCCCGACGAGTACCTCGCGGCCCCCCCCCGCCGGCTGTAGCGGTCGTATTCGTATCACAGTCACGGACGTCCATGGCCTACGGCCAACTTGGACATGGCCTTCGGCAGGAGCGCGGACGCATAGTCACCGGACGGCGACTTCGAGCGCCTCCCAATGAGGCGGCCGATTCTTTACTCCGAGCGTGTCCTTGCGGCCACAAGGTGTGATCATGTTCATCGTTTCCGGCTCATCGGGCGTGCATACTTTTTCCATGAGCCAAGGTGCGGAAGACGAATTGCTACCCTGGGTGGTCGGCGGGGTTCTGCTGATCGCGGCGACGATCGCGGTCGCAGCCGTTGCCGGCTCGGGGGACAATCAGGCCGTCCCCACCGCGGTGTACGGGACCGATCAACGCGCGAACAACTCATCGCCCGAGCCAATTAGGGTCGCCGCGCCTCCTTTTGCGCAATGAGAGTACTTAATCGCGATTGTTCGACCGACGCTAGACTTCGGTCCGGTCGCTGAAAATGCCGACCCCCGAGGCTTCATGACGGGTCGACAGGAGGTTGCGTCCTTTTCGCGACCAATCTAGCGGCCTCTCTTCCACTGCGCGCGGTTGGAAGCCACAACCCATTGATTTTCAAGCTCTCAGTTGATTCGATACCGTGATGACGAACGAAACAATTCGTATTCGCGCAAATTCCTGCCGTTAAAACCTCGACAGGTTGCAACGGCTATTTGCGACGCCGCAAATGCGCTTAGCCCTCGGGAGGCGAGGTTCGAGTTCGATGCAGAGCGGCGCAGACCCCGGAGCTTGCGAGCACGAGCTCTGTGTCATACGCTGGGAATGTCAGCAGATTCCAGTTGACCCTTCGGCAGTGAATGAAACCGCCTGGACGGGAAGGTAACCCGGGGACGCAACGCATGAACCACAAGCCACTGGCCTCGCGCAAAGCTCCGACGGTGCTTGGCTACCAGCAGCCCAGCACGTTCTCCAATGTCGCCGCCAACTCGCCGGCGATTGCCGTGATGACGGACCTGCGGCAGGTCAGCGCGGCAACAATTGGCGCTGAGGTAACACTGGACGATGCGACGCGCACGATGATGGCTCGCAACGTCCGCCTCTTGCTGGTCGCCGCTGCTGACCAGTCGGTCGTCGGACTGATCACCGCGCGCGATACGCAGGGCGAGCGACCGATGCAGTGGCTGCACGATCATGGCGGCAAACATGCCGATCTGCGCGTGGGCGACCTAATGATCCGCACCGAGGATATCGACGTGCTCGATATCAAGGACGTTCTACACGCCGAGGTCGGGCATATCGTCGCGTCGCTGAAAGCATGGAGCCGCCAGCATGCGCTCGTAGCCGAGCAGGACCCAGCCAGCGGCGTCACCCGCATCCGCGGCATTTTTTCGGCGACCCAAATCGGCCGTCAGCTGGGCGTTGCAGTGCAGCCGTTCGACGTCGCGGTTACGTTCGCGGACATCGCGCGGGCGCTAGCGGATTGAGCATGGTGGCTCGCTAGCGTGCGGCTTTTCTAAATACCAGCACGAAGCGGTCCGTTTTGCCCAACATGGGCTCTTTGTAACTCAATTGATCGCGCGCGTCGTCGGGCCTTCTCAATAGATCACTTTTGGCAACGACCTTAAAGCCGTGCGTTTCGAAATCCTTGATCGCGTACGCTTCATCGATGCGATGCAACTTGGCGGCATCGGCGCTACCGGTGCCCGGCTTAGCGGAGTGGTCGACTAGGAGCAGAACGCCACCTGGCTTTAGAGCTTGCGCCAATTGATCGAGCACGCCGCCGACTTCAATCTTCGGCCAATGGCCCTCGGAATCCACCCAGTACAAATCGTGATAGACCTTGATCAGAAGGACGGCATCCATACTTCCGGCCGGCAAATTCATGTGATTGAGGTCGAGGGTGTCGTGCTCGACATTGGGCAATCGATTTCCAGCCAACCGCGGCTTGAGACCATCGCTCCAACGGTCGTAAGCGTCGTTATTGATCAAGAAGACTTTACCCTTGGGCCCTACCAGATAGCTCAACAACTCGCTGTAGTACCCGTCGCCAGCCAGTACATCGGCAACGCGCATACCGCGACTGATCCCCGCCAAACGCAAGATTTCGGCCGGATGATCGGTAGAGTCCCGTTTTAAATCTTCTGCAGTGCGGCCTGTATGTGCAACCGCCGCGTCAAATCGGTCTATCGCGTACACATGAGCGGTTGCAGCCAAGCAAATCACGCCCAGCAGACACGAGGCTCGCGACGCGAGCCAGGAAATTCCTTTACGAGCCATAGCATTCCCTCCTGTTGGACGTCCCGCCTCTAGGCGAGTCGCCGACTAAAAATCCAACGGTACTGCAATACGCGGTCTCATTCCAGA
>OCZU010000083.1_pt1 | contig 69598 bp, 55 predicted proteins | sample 1539001 | NCBI WGS metagenome assembly OCZU01 (sample SAMEA3539306, study PRJEB22396) | soil metagenome | biome: tundra; feature: field; material: soil | place: USA | collected 2010-05 | depth 0.15 m | reverse complement strand
GAGTTCACTGGCGCATTTAAGAAGGCCGCGTTCGGTAACGTGTTTCAGAGTCTCTACCGTGTCAGGCGGGTAGAGTTCACTGGCGCATTTAAGAAGGCCGCGTTCGGTAACGTGTTTCAGAGTCTCTCGTGCGTAAAAGCAGGAAGGCACGTCGCGAGGAGTGAAGAACGGAATCTCGCCATCCCAATACTCGGCCATGTCGGTTTTGGGCGTACCACCGCTCAACACATCAGCGATGTCGGTGAAAGCAACGGCCTCCCAGCCTTGCGGGATATCACCGAGGAGGCTGGCTATACGCCGGAGCCCCTCGTTGCCGGGGAAACGGAAGTTGACGAACCACTCCTCGTAGAGTTTGCGTGCCATTTCCTCCAATAGTCGGATGCGCCGCTGATTGTTCTTGATCAACTCGTCGTAGGCCGACAATATGCCCGCGATGTGTCGCTGCACGAGGAGCGGCGGAACCGAGATAGTAAGCTTTTTGAGCGCAGCAATGGTGTAAGCAGCTTGAGATGAACCAATAACGCAACGCGCAAGTTCAGCCTTCCCCTCCGGAGAGAGCAAGAAGAACTTTAGGTAAGCGCTGTCCAAACCACTGAAGTGTCGAAACCAAGTCAGGTTGCCGTCGGCGAAATGAAAACGGTCAGATTTTGTGACCAGGTATGGGACGCCAAGCGTTCCTCTCGATGTAAGCAGAAGATCCCCTTCGATTGGAGCACCAGTTAATCGAAGAATCTCTTGGTATCTCACTTCGGGAATGAACAAAGGATTGGAGTGCGTTTCCTGTCCATTCAGTTTCTCGATGATTTCCTTGCTTCTGTAAAATGGGACGCCAGTGGCGCAAAGTTCTTTCGCGTAGATACGTTTGCTAGAGGTGACTTCGCACAATTCTTCCATCCGCTTTGTAGGCCAGCCCGCCATCATCACATTCCCAGAATCTCTGCCGCGTTACGTGCGATGGTCTGTTCGAGTTCGCGCGCCTGAGCGTTGAGCAATTCTAGTTCCTCGTTAAGCGCTTCGAATTGCTCCTTGAAGTCTTCGTCGCTGACTTTCTCGCCGGGCGCAACTCCGACGTAGCGTCCGGGATTTAGCGACCATTCCTGTGCTTCGATTTCCTTGAGCGTCGCGGCTTTGCAGAGGCCCGGCACATCCGTGAAGTTCGGCTTCTTGCCAAAGACTTCTTGCAGCTTGGCCCGCGTTTCATCGCCGCCGAGCGTGAAGTCGAGATCCTCGCCCCGATAGAGGCGGACAATGTTAGCAAGGAAGCTAATTTGAGCAGGCGTCCACTCGCGGAGTGCACGGTCAACCTGCCGATAAATGTGCCTAGCATCGACAAAGAGGATCGTGTTTCCACGAGGCGTCTTCGCTTTGCCTTTGTCCAAGAACCACAGCGTGCAAGGCAACGTGACCGTATAAAACAGGTTCGGTCCCACGGCAACCATTGCATCGACGGCGTGTGACTCGACAAGTTGTCTGCGGAGTTCCTGTTCGGAACTGCGGGCATCGGACGCGGAGTTGGCCATGACGAATCCGGCGCGGCCTTTGGCATTCAATGCGGAATAGAAAAGCTGAATCCAGAGATAGTTGCCGTTGTCGGTGCGTGGCAGTCCGAAGGGGAAGCGACGGCTGGGGCCAACAGAGTCTTTCAAGCGCTCTTTGTCCACAGCGTTGACGTTGAACGGTGGATTGGCGAGGACGAAGTCGAACTTTCCTGTCGCGTCATGCGGATCGTCATAGTAGCTGTTGACGTTGCCGCCGTGGCGGATGTCGCCCTCGAGGCCGTGGATCGCAAGGTTCATGCGGCAAAGGCGTCCGGTTTCGTCGGTTTTTTCTACTCCATAAATTGAGAGTTCGGAAGACGGATTCTTCTTGTGTTCGGATACGAAGTGCGCGGATGAAACAAACATGCCGCCGGAACCGCAGGCGGGATCGAGAATGCGACCATGATACGGCTCGATTATTTCGGTAAGAAGGCGGACGATTGCGGACGGCGTGTAAAACTCACCTCCGCCTTGCCCTTCTGTCATGGCGAACTCGCCGAGAAAGTATTCGTAGATACGCCCGAACGCGTCGTAATCAAGCGTTGAAGGAATCTCAGAAACTTTTTTGAGAAGCTCTTTGAGGAGAGTGCTCGTAAAAAGATTGTACGTTTTTGGAAGAACGCCCGCGAGCTGGGGGTTAAGTTTCTCAATGTCGCGCATAGCTTCGTTGATGGCTTTGCCTACGTCGGACGCTTCGGGCAACGCGAGAAGGTAGTCGAAGCGTGAACGGGAAGCGAGGTAGAGCACTCCTTCGGAGTGATACGCGGCGGGATCGTCAATTCGTGAACCTCGTCGCGGCGAAGCGATGGGGTTTTCTAGTTTGCTGCGCCGCTCCGCGAAGCGGACCTCGGCGAATCGCAAGAAGATAAGGCCAAGCACCGGCTGGGAATATTGCGCTGCCGTGAGGCCGGAGTTGGCGCGGAACTGATCGGCGGCGGCCCAAAGACGTTTTTCCAAGGTGTCGTTGGCGGTGTCCTTTTCAGATGGAGCTATCCATTGCATGGGTCGGCCTGCTTCACTCGAATCTGGAATTCACCAACGGCGTTGGCCCGTTCAAGGGGCCGTCCACACTAGTTCAAAAAAGGAAACATACCTTCAGTCAAAACCACCGGGCGATTCCTTGTCCGCGTATTCCCGTACATTACACCATACCAGTGTGATATTGAATTCGCGCTGTAGGTTGGCGACGGTGTCTCTGAAGAAATCCGCTTATTCGGCGCCAGAACTACTCGCAGCTCGTGGGAGTAATAATCTTTTTTATGGATTATAGAATTTCAAGAGATACTGAAAGGGACCGGACTAGGGCCCCCGGCGTCTTTTGAGCTCCGCAGGGAGCTCGTAGAGATATTTCAGCAATTCCCGTACAAACGTCAGGAGCTGCTCCGCGTCATCTTTTGAGACGTTCTTGATAGGATCGAAGTGAGCCCCGACATTACCCACGAGTCGGACTTCCTTGGCCCAATCGGCTAGTGTTTGAACCAAGACGCCTTTGGCTGCGAGGTTTTTCAGGCGATCGGCAAGAACTCCGGTCGCTTCGCCCTTGTCCACGGTGATCGCTTCTAAGATCCGTCGCGCCATGACCGCAGAAGCACGGGGGCAGTCGGCGTGGAGCGCTCTTGCGGCCTCCCTGAAGACGTCGGCGATTTCGGCGGGCACGTCAGAAGATACTTGCGCGTCTGCAGATGGCCACCAGTGAATGCCGCGCCAGGTAATGACACCTCCTCCGCCTGCTTTTTCACGCCATGAACGCTCAGCGATGCGCTCTTCTTCGACGACCACGACACCCTGTTTGCAGTTGCGGCAATACAGGACGGACACCTGATCGAGATGTGCGGGGGTGGCAGTACCGCCGCGTTCTACGAGGAATCTTTCGGGCTCAAACGTAATGGGTTGGGCAGAGCTCACATCAAAGCTGGATTGTTTCTGGCAGCGGGGGCAAAGTCCGTGAGGAAGTGTAGAGTCAGGAAGGCCCTCATGTTTCTCCGGGAGCTTCTCGCCCGTCTTTCCAACTTCGTATTTTTTGCCTCGAAAAATGTTTCCGAACATGAAGGCCGTTATTGGATCAGTATGAATCATTACACGGTCGCGGCAGGTGTCAAGTGACCCTAAGAGTCGCGCTTGAGTTTAGCTTCCGCCCCCGTCGCAACTCCAGTGTGATAATCATTCTTACGAGAAATACTTGAGATTTCGGAAAGCAAAAATGCCTTCGGGTCGGGCTTGATTTACATATCGTGTCGAGGAAGGGGACAAGGTACAATTTTCGCCATGGACCATATCCGATGTTTTGTCATTCACTACGTCGCGGAGAAAATCGGCAAGAAACTCTGGCACTTTCTGAAATCGCGCGCGACGGACTTGACGTCCCGCCTTGCGGATGAATTGCCGGAAATGATCGGTCTGGACCGGGCCCTGAGAAAAATTGCCATTGGGATGGGACTGACGCTACTCATCGGCGGAATCGTGATTTGTCTGTGCACCTGTCAGGATAAAGCTCGGATCGCGTAAGCAAGCCACCTTAACTACCGTACATTTTGGTGACCGAGGTAGACATCTTCGCATACGCGAACAATCATTACGCCGGACACGGGCCAGCGACGGTAGAATTATTTAAGAAGTTGTGGGATAAGCAGACGTGAGATAGAGTTTGGTTCCTGTCGTTCGGCGCTTTGCGCCAGTTGGCCCGTTCCGCGTATTGGCGACCATTCGGAGCGGGCCTTGCCTTCGGTCGTCCCCGCTACGTAGTTCCCGGCAATCCAAAATGCTTACAGTCTTCTCGCAGACAAGCGCGCCGATTTTCGCGCTCTAATCTGTATAATGATTTGCTTGATTCACCGCCCGAAAATTCCCACCACGGCGCGACACGCTTCCTCGGCAAAGGATAAACAGCGTGTCGCGTCTTTCTTTTTCAACTCGGATCGCGGGTGGGCACTGTGCGCGTCAGAGCCGCTTATCTCCTCATGGGCTGAGTATCGGCCAACATGAATGGAATAGTCACTGCACTGGAAAGCGGATTCTATGGGATAGTTTATGGGAGACTATGGGAGAGTATGGGATTCTGCTATTCGGGCATTTTATCAGTGGGAATGTTTAGCGCATCGGCGAGTTTCTTTATCGTGGAAAGATAAGGCTCTGTCTTTTCATTGAGATAGTCCATCGCAGTAGCATGAGACACTTCAGCTTCATTTGCCCAATCATAGATTGACCATCCTTTGGTTTTCAGAATGGGTAAAATAATCGCCTTTCGCGTCCTATTTCTAGGTTCTGCCTTGATCTTTAATTGGGCCTTTGCAATCTTGGCCAACTTCCGCATAAAGCCAATCCATGCATCGGATCGCATTATTGCTTCCCGTGCTTCAAAGGAAGCGTTCGTTGGGGTTCCCGAACTCTCTGCGTTGCAGAGATATGTTAGGAACTGGTCATATCCGATGAGTGCTGATTCCATGCTCCAATGGTCATTCCTAATAGCTACGATAGCGAGCTTTGCGAATGCATTCATCCCGATTAAGATTCGCGTGACTGGCAGATGCGGTCGCGGAACCATGCTTTGCGCGGTGAGGACGGCGACCTCTAGTCTCGCCCTGTAATTAATTGGAAAATTGTGGGGAAACTGCATCGCTCATCGGCACCTTGCGTCGTCGCGATGAAAGGCTTGCGACGAGGGTAACTAGTCGCTCGTCGAAGAAATCCCAGCCATCGTGTCGGGCAGTTTCGTTTTACGACGACTGAATTCTACAGATGTTTTGCGGAGAAGGCTATTGCGGCTTTGGCTAACGGGTTTCGGGCAGTCCCAGAATTTTTCGCGCTCGCTTACGCTGTACTAAGTCTCTTGGCGCGCCGCCCTCACGCGCTATCCACGCATTGAATTCCTTCATCTCTACGGTGTGACGCACCGGAATTTCCGTTACACAAACATCGACCTTGAATTGGTCGCGCAGCCCTTTTACCCAATTTCCACCGCGTATTGCTCTTAGTGCGAGTGCAACGGCTTCGTAAAGGGATTCAGCGGTCACTTCGACCGTGTGACTAACATCCTCCATATCCTTTATTGTTACGCGGCACGACCGGACCATTTCGTGAGGTTAGCATATTCGCTTTTTCTTCGCCATACTGTTTAGACGGCAAAATATCCCGAGCCGCCGAATTCGGGCCTGAACTTAGTGCCGAGTTGTGTTTGGGTCAGCAGATAATTAACTGTCAGCGGACGGATTCGATCAACGTACTAGCTCGCACGCGCAAGCCGCGAGCCAGTTTGACGATGTTGAGTAGGCTTACGTTTCGCTCGCCACGCTCCACGCCGCCCACATAGTTGCGGTGCAATTCGGCCAATTCAGCCAGCTTCTCCTGAGACAAGTGTCGTTCAAGCCGAAGCTCTCGCAGACGCTTTCCGAAAATAATTCGCGGGTCAGGCTCTCGCACCCGGCCATGTTTGGGCGTATGACCACGATGAGTCTACACACGATGAGTGTGATAGACTGCGCGGAAATTCACTTGGACGTAAGTCAGTGAGGACTATTTGCGCGGATTGATTATTTTCTGCCTCGTCGCTGGTGTCGTTGCAGCGCAGTCGGCACCGCCTCGAAAGGATATTCCAGCGATAGCTAAAGCTGCGAATGGGGCCATCGTGTCAATCCTCACGTCGGACAAGGATGGTAAGCCTGTTGCCCAAGGCACTGGCTTCCTCGTGAGCAAGGATGGCGTGATCCTGACCAACTATCACGTCATTGCAGAGGGTAGTTCCGCTATTGTGAAGCTTCCTGACGGGGCTTTCTACGTTGTCGAGGGAGTGCTTGCATCCGACAAAGCCCGCGATGTTGCTGTCATCAAGGCGCACGGCGAAAACTTCCGGACGCTCACTCTCGGGAATTCGGACCGACTTCAAGTGGGAGAAGAAGTCGTCGCTATTGGCAATCCGCTTTCTCTCGAATCGACCGTCTCAAACGGCATAGTCAGCGGAATCCGAACAGTCGAGAAGGAAGGCGGCAAATTCTTGCAGATCACGACGCCGATCTCTCCCGGTAGCAGCGGCGGCCCGTTGTTCAATATGGCGGGAGAGGTAGTTGGAATCACGACCTTGTACCTCAGGGGCGGCGAAAATCTAAATTTCGCAATCCCCATCAATGATGCGAAACATCTGTTGTTGGCTAAATCCTTCAAGCTCCAGGATTTGCCTAATGAAACTGAGCCTGTCAAAGTGCAAACGCGGGATCGGCATGTGCCGACCATTGACCGTGACTATTACCAACAGCTCTACGATGCTGGCGGTTTCCCTGAAGGTTTCGTGTCTTTTGTCTGTTTCGCCGACGGACCTCATACAGACGAATTCTTAACGTTTCAAGCATTCGCCTACGATGAAAAATACAGTAAGGCGGCGGATGAGGCTATGGATTTGGGTGATGTCAAAAAAATACAAAAACAGATGGATATTGCTCAGGCTATCCAGCTGAAAGCACCATACGTTAATTTTATGCTTAATTCTAAGCTTAAAGCCCTCCCTTCAGACGCACAAGAATTCTCTCGAAACGGCGGGCGGATTTTGTTCTCCACGCTATACACGAAAGGCGTCAAGGACATTTCCACTGAGTATCGTTGGAATGAGAATGAAAGCGCGTGGTTTACGAGGCCGCTTCCGCTAGACCCGAAAGCAGATATCAAAACGTTTGTAACTTTAAAGCTCACTATTGAGCCGACTACGATGCGTTATCTCACATCCATGAAAAGTATGACAACCACCGGAACTGGTGAAACGGAGGCTACCAAAACCGAAATCTTAGGGCCGCCGAGTAGCGGTGTTTGCGAAAAGATTCCCAAGCCTAAAGTGAAGTAGTCGCGGATCGGCACCGACCAATCTTTCACCTTCCCGCCCTTTCCTGCGGCAAGTATGGCCACCCGGCAAGAGGAGCGGTGCGCCGAAGATGAAAACGCTGCTGCTGACATTGCGTGGTAACGTTCACCGATTCGTTCGGTTCGCGGCAGCGCAGACCTCATAAAAGGAGCAGGACGCGAATTCTTCGCAGAAGACTGCCCACTTTTGTTCATGACGGGAACTGTGGGGTTGAGTGGGATACGATCCGACAGCATCGGAAGCGAAATTGATGACGAGCGCATGCACGAGTTGATGTGGAACGACTTCGATCAACAAAGAACCAACACAGCACCCGTGCAGAGGCCCCTGAGAGTTTCTGACGAAGATATACAAAAGGCAGTTGCAAAAAACATGCTCCCGAAGTGCTCTCGGCACTAGGTGCAGAAGAAACAAGCGCGATCCGCACATCAAAACAGGCTGCCTCGAACGCAAGGCGGAGGCGAAAACCTCCGCGCTCTTTATACATTGACGCCATTTTATACATGCATAAACTTTCGCCCTGCAAACCTTTTATTATCTTTGTCTTGTGAGGCGAACTAAGTCAATACCCTTGTGGTGCTCCCTGTAGGGACTTCCTCGTGATTGTTAAGTGTTATTGGCGCGCATTAGACGCGCCGAGATCACAGAGCACGAATGTGTTGCCACAACCCCCTCCACGACCGCTGGCAGGTGTTCGCAGTAGATCAAGTGGGCGCGAGATTTCGCGCCTTTATTTTTTGTCGTGGACACGAAACGCGAACGTTTCACGGATCAAATTATTTTTCGAGATTGTGGGCGCAGAGTTGTCGGCTGCGCCATTTTAATTTTGGTTCGCGTTAGTACGCGAACGTTTTAAGGAGGAGATGATGGCTTTTGAAATTGAAAATGAGATCAAACAAAAAGCAGCGAGCATAGAGGTTTCCTTAAATTTTCTATCGGCTCTATCAGGTGTCTCAAGCACAAAACTTTCCACGGCTTTCAATAATGCGCGACGACTAAGTTGGGAGGACGCGAAAACTCTTCAAGCCGTCCTTAGTGAGTTGGCATCGTTGGTCGAAGCCTGTCGGCCTTTGCAACTCCGATTTTCAAACCCAGAGCTTGTTCGCGGATGGCTTGAGGCAAAACGAAACGGAGACCTGTTTGTCGCCGTGGGGCTGAATCACGAAGCGGAAGCGGGGGCAGCGGTGCTCGCGGGGAAGGCGACGGAGTCCTCGACAGACTGAGTAAACAATTTCAAACAGCAGTATCCAATAGCGGTGCGGGCTTCCGAAGTCAAAGCATTCAATTCAGACGAAAGGAGGTACTTCAAGACGGCGGGTTAAAAATGTCAGCAACTTTAGAGCAGGCAGAAGAGGAATTGCAGGGGGCAATTGAAATGAAATCATATTTCATCGGACTGCAAGCATGTGGACGAGCAAAACGAAGTGTTCAGGATGAAATCGAATTCTTCACTTGGGCGGTGGACTTCTGGACGAGTCGTATTGAGGCAAGACGAAAGGCCTTGGCCTCATTCAGTTAGTTTCAAATGCAGGCGGCGTGAGCGCAAGAAAATACGCGAATAAAGCCGAGAAAGCAGGTGATCCCAAAGGCCGGACAAATGTCCGAGCCTATCTTACAGTTTTACAGGAGTGTTTATGGACGCAACAACGAAAGGAATTAGAAAGGAAGGTTGGTTAGTTTTTTGGAATGGGGAGTGGGGGCATATCCAAAGTGCGGAATGCAAGGACACTAAATATTTTCTGCACGTAAAACATTTTCAATCTTACCGGGCACCGAAACTTGGCGAGAGAATACAGTTTTTCGCGGCCCCGGCATTTAGGTCCAAGAATCCGAACCGTATGGTGCGCGCAATTAATGCGCGCCCGTGGACGCCGGACGATCCCGCTGGCGAACCGGCTAACGCGCCGGACGTGGCTGAATTCTTGCGCGCGGTGGGGGAAATCTAATGAGCGCAACGACGAACGTAATGGACGAAATGTTTGCGGAGGCCGCACCAACTCCCCAGCCGGACGCTAACGGCGAATTTGCTTCTCCGCTGGACGGCGCTCTTTTCATGGCGTCGTTTGGAATTCCGCAAACGCCTTTGCACGGAAAGGATGCTTTCTTGCCGGGGTTTCAAAACAGCGCAACGACAGACGTTCAACAAATCCGCAAGTGGGCGGAAGAGCACCCCGGTTGCAATTTCGGATCGGTAGCGAAGAAAGGCGGATTTTTTGTTTTTGAAATGGACACTCCGCCCGCCGACACTCCGAACGCGATTGAACGATTCACCAAAGCGGGCGGAACAATAACGGCCAAGTTGATGATTCGGAGCCGCGTCGGGCGCGGACATTGTTGGTACAAATCAGCGGATGGTGTTGAAAACATCCAACAAGGATTCACCAAACACGGCGATTTTAGCGTGCGCGCGAACAATATGTATTGCGTAAGCGGTGGCAGCATTCACCCTGAGACAAAAAAGCAGTACGCCGTCTTGGTTGCGAACGGATTCATTTTCGCGGGCGCGCCCGAAGAGCCGAGTGCGAAAGAAATTTCTTTCTGGAAGTCCGAGAAAATCAGCAAGGATTCAAAGGAACCGGAACGAAATAGCGCGGGGCTTATTCCAAAGGGCAGCGTACACACTTTTATGCACCTAATCGGGAGCCGACTTCGCGGTATCGGACTTAATTACGAAACGCTTCAACCTGCTTTGCGTTACATAGTCGAGGAAAATTGCGAGCCGCCCATCAACACTGAAAAAGTGGACACTATGGCGCGTTGGGTTTCGGAAAATTATCCGGCGGGCGATCTAACAAAAGGGGCGTTCCTTCCAACCGGACTTGAAAATGATTCGACTCCTACCGCGAATATGCCGGACGCGCTCCACGAGGACGCGTATTACGGAATTGCGGGGAGACATCTGCGTAACGTTGAACAAAATTCGGAGGCGCATCCCGCTGGCGTTTTGGCGCTGTTCTTGTCGGGCTTTGGCAGCATGGTTGGAAGAAATGCTTTCATCCGCGTTGAGGACAACATCCACTATCCTGCCGTGAACGTCATAGTGACCGGCAAAAGCAGTCGAGGGCGCAAAGACACGGCGGCAAGCAGAGGACTACGCCCGTTGAAAGAAGCCGATCCGATATGGAATCAAAACAACGTCCGCTATTCTTTTTCGTCCGGTGAGGCGCTTGTTTCCTATTTCGACGCGCTTCGCACCAAACTCGGCCCCGGCGCGTTCACGCGGCTGTTTGTGCTAGATACGGAATTCAAAACGACGCTCACAATTTGCGGACGGCAAGGAAACACGTTGAGCGAAAACTACCGGAGACTTTTCAACGGCGATCCGATGGAAGTCAACGTCAAGAATTCCAAAGACAGAATCCACGCTCCGGTTACGTGCGGATCGGTTGCCGGTCTAATTACGCTGGGCGAGTTGCTCGACACTCTCAAGGAAGTTGAAATGGTGAGTGGTTTCACAAACCGTTTTCTGCCAATCCTTGTTCACCGCGTCAAGAAAATCTCGCGTCCGGTGCGCTACTCGGATTCGGCGGCGGTTGCGGCACGTCAAGCCATCGTCGAAGAAATAAAGGACGCGTTGACGTGGATTGAGAAACACAAAGACGACGGCTATCTTGAAGACGGCGAAGACGCGACGGGTTTGCGGATGGAGTGGGACGAAACGGCGGGCGAAGCGTGGGACAACTTCTATAACGCTTTGGCCGACGACGATCCCGTCTATTTGAACCGGGCCGAGGTTTTCGTTTTGCGCCTCACGATGATTTACGCGTTGTTGGACAAAACCAAGGTAATGCGTTTGGAGCACCTCAAGGCCGCGCTCGCGGTGTGGGAATACGCCAAACAATCCGCCCGCTTAATCTACGATAGCCAGCAAAGCCCGGACGTTGGACGACTGCTAGCAAAGGCGCTCGCAACCGGCAAGATGAAACGCGGCGCAGTACACAGCTTCTTTGGCCGTAACAAGGCGGGCGAAGTACTGGACTGGTTAATGGAAGAGGCGGTCAACGCGAGCAAGGGCAAACTCGAAATCGTGCCGGGTTTGGACAGGTTCGGGAAGCCGACGATAGCGGGGATCAAACGCACAGACACCGCGAGCGGGTAGAGTGGTAAGCGTAGTGGTGGGACTTTTTGCGGGTCGGCGTTCGCGTGATTTAATGAGAGGGTGTAGGCGTAAGGGGGGTAGTTCTTTTTTGTAAGTCTATATATATCAATAATATATAAGATACCAAAAAAGACACCGTTACGCTTACCTCTCAGAATGGCCTCGACGCTCCAAAAGTCCGCAGAGCCGTTTACGCCTACGTCCGAGCTATTGCCGGTGGTCCGCCGCGTCACGCGAAACGCCCTGTTCGCCGATACGAACGCCGATTTTTCCGCCCGATGTCCCACTCGGCGCAAATTCATCAAATTGCTTGGACATAAAGGCCCGCAACCAGCTCAGTCCAGCGGCGTCACGCTTGGGTCAGGGCCGACGCCAGAGGGCACGGTCGGCGGCGATAGGCCCGTTGACTCAATTGGCCGGGGAAGCGCTCGCCTATCGGCTCCTAAAGCGGGCGGCGGGCTATTCAGGGATCGGGGCGGGAGGGTTAAACCGCTCTATATGCCAAGCCGGTTGGGATTAGTGACGATAATTGTCAACTATAAGGCGCAAGGGCCAGCGGTGAGGCCGGTCAGCGGCAATAACTCAAGCAGCTTGGGTTTGTGGCGGGAGCGAAATTTGGTCAAAAGTGAACTGGCGGGCGTCCCAAAAACAGTTGACTGTGGAACGCCCAAAACCTGAAAACGCGGGTATTAGAATCAGAGACTTACGGCTTGGGTTGGTGAGGGGTTTTTGGAACAGAGCCGGTGAAGCGTTCCGAGTGAAAGGCCGGTTTCCGCCGCGACTGTTCGCCACGATGCGCCTTGCCCGCGCAGATTCGCGATCTTGGCGTGATCGACGGCCCGTCGTGGTCTGCCGAGTTGCTTTCCCTTAGACCGCGCATTTTTGATCCCGGCGCGAACTCTTTCAATGATAAGCGAGCGTTCTAATTCCGCAACGGCTCCTAAGATTGTAAAAATCATTCGGCCCATTGGAGTTGATGTATCAATCGCTTCCGTGAGGGACACAAACTCAATTCCGAGCGCGGCGAAACTCTCAAGCGCGCGGAGCAAGTGAGAAACAGAACGAGCGAAGCGGTCGAACTTCCAAACGATAACCGCGTCAAACTTTCGGCGCGCGGCATCCGCCATAAGTGCATTCAATTGTGGGCGCGAGTCTTTCGCACCGGATACGCCACTGTCAACGTATTCCGCTGTTATTTGCCAGCCACGACGTTCGCAGTATTGGCGAAGCTCGTTTAATTGCAAATCAACGTCTTGCCCGTGATTCACGGTAGAAACTCTGGCGTACACAGCGGCTCGAAGATTATTTGACATTTTTCCGCCCCTTTCGTTTTCGCCCTCGTCCGCCGAGCGCACCATTCTTTCGAGCGGCGGCGACTTTAGCTTTGGAGGTGGACGAGCCGCCTTCCTTGCCGATGGCCGCTAAGTATTCGCGGACTTTCTTGTCCATAATTCAATTCTACCAAAGCCGCTTGGGTTACGTCAAGAACTATCGCAACTGTTTTTGCAACCAACGATGCAACGCGGCGCAATGAAATCGCCGAGCATGGCGCAACACGTTTGCTGCCAACCGGCAACACTTCCGCAAATAGTTTTGGCCGAGTGATCTGATTGTCTGGCCGTGACCATCGTCACCGGCGAAAGAATGCTTAGACCCCCGCCGGGACTGGCGTCGTACCAACCCCCACCGGATGTCTGTCTGTCAGCGTGCTTCGTCTGGCTCAGAACGCGGCTACCAGAGGTACGGACTGTCCACTCAACCGGCAACTTTAGAAATAAACGGCAAGACCGCATAGGAGACTTATGACCAACGTAGAAGAAATTGGCGTCTTTAGTGAATCAGCCCCAGAAGCGAAACGCCGCAAGGATCGTGAACGCAAGCGAACGCAACGCGCCCGCGACAAATCGGCCAAGGCCGCCGAAAGTGAAACGCTACAACAAGCGTGGGAACGGCATTCGGAAAAATTGAAGCAAGACGATCCGGCGCTTTACGCGTACTTCTTCCAACGGCACCAAGAACTCGCAGATTTAGAAATGGAAATCTCGGATTGCGAAGACTTCGCTCGCGGTCTTCATGTCGAGGCCAAACCACAAATTGCCGAGTGTTGGCGCGATACGCAAAACGAATTTGAAAAGCACGGCGAATGCAATTACGGCGCAATCGACCGGCGTGAAGGCTTTCATCCCAGCGGCCTCACTTACGACGCCTCAGACCCGTATCGCTGGTTCGGGTTTCGAGACCGCTTGTCGGTGGACTGTTTTTTCATAATTACTCGCGCGCTCGTTAAATACGCGCTCACAACGAAGGACGAAAGCCTTGATTCTGCAATTGTGGACTGTGCCGTCGCAGAATTCACAAAACGATTCACCGCGTGGGAAATCAATCCGGGGCTAATCAAATTGATTCGCGTATATCGCGGTCTTCCACCCGAAGAACCGCCGACGTGGGAATTCTTGAAAGCAAGCGACGGATATTGCCAAAAAGTACCGCGTTCAATTGCTGAGGGGTACCGCAGCAAAGGCATCGTTTTCATGTCGCCCGCTCAACTCGAAAGACTTGCCGAGGGCCGCCGTAATTTGGAGTGAGAGGAGTTATGAACGAAGAAAAGTTATGTGGCTATTGCAGCAAAACATTCGTTGTCCCTGACAAGGCGTCTCAGAAAGCGGCAACGGGAACGACAAAGGCGAGAGGTGAAATTAGAAAAGCTCGCTCGGAAAAGACAAAAGAACCAGCGGAACGATCAACAAAACGAAAAGGCATCACCGGCATTCATCAGAAGTAACGGAGGAAGCAATGAACCGCACGACCAAAATTGAAATAGTTAGGAAATGGCTGATGGAAACTAGACCGAGATTTGCAAACCACGCAAATACCGTACTCATATCGGCGGCGATCAGCGTGAGGATCGGAAAAGACGACGATTTCGTCTCTTTGGAATTCGCTCCGAAATTCTTGCCTCAAGCCGACATCGAAGCGGCGTTTGCGAAGTGCCGATATAAACTGGCCGACAATTACGGCGGCGCACTAACTCTATTTTTCACCAACCATCCCGAATTTGAATCGCATCAAGCCAACAGCGAACTTTTGGCCGGGGCGTGGGAGCGTGAAGGACTGGTAGCGCCGATGGACGACGACCAAGCGGAGCTTGTGATCCACCCCGGTTCTCCAAACCACGTCGTACTCCGAAAATCCGTCCTTGCGTTGCAAGCGGAGGGCGACGAGTACAGACGGCAGCAATTGGCCGAGAAAATAATCGCAAACGCCCCGGTGCTCGTGCTCGACGGGAAGGATCGTGAAGCAGACCGCCGGAAAAAGAAAGCCCGCGAAGAGTGGAAAGAAAGAATTCGCGCGATGGATTTGGAATCTCTCAAGCGGGTTAAGGAAAAGCAATCGCTCAGCCAAGGCGACGTTTCCGATGCTCAGGCAATCGTGCAAAACGCGGATCGCGAACGTCAAAACGAGTTGGTTGATCGACAGTTCCAGAAAATCCCCGAACTCTATTATCCAGCAAATAAGGACATATCAGTGGGTGTGCCATGGAGTCCCGTTTTAATCCACAAATTGCCCCGCATGGAGATCGAACGTCTTTTCAGAATTTATGGTCAGCAACAAATAAACGAACGGCTGGCTCAGTCCCAGCAAAAGAAATAATTCAAAGGAGAAATAAAATGCAAAATCAAATCGAAAAAATGTACGCCGCCGCGTGCCGCCGTTTAGGTCACGCCGAGTTATCGGATACGGAATCGAATGGCCTCCATCTTGGTGCTTATCTAAAGGAAAATAATTTGCCGATGAATGAGGAGAATTTGTACCGCGCGATTGTCGGGTGCAAAGACATTTTGAAATGGAAGCCGGGGAAAGCCCCGAAGAAGAGGGGCGATGTCCAAGAGAGCAAAAATTCAACGAGAAAAAATCACGCATCGAAAGACGACGCGACTTGGGGGCAGGGAGAATCTATTGTGCGGGATGCGGCCACTAAAGCGGATCACGACAAGGCAAAAATTGTGCTGCGTGAAGTCCTATCAAAGGTTCAAAGCCACTGTGGCCGCACCCATGCGATCACGTACAGGCAGCGCGACCAACTACAACAGCGCTACGACTTGCTGGTAGCCAACTCACCTTCGACAATAACGTTGAAACAGGCCGAGGCAATTGGAGTCGAGATTCGCAACCTGCAAAACTCGTTCCCTGACTGAGGATAATCATGGCATACAGACCCATTCATAGCCCTTTCCGGCCAGCACCAAGCTACTCTGCCGAATATAAAGAGACTCCAGAGCGACGGGCGCAGCGAATGCGTGCAGCGGCCCGCGTGCGGCGTGAGCGGGACGAGCAAGAGCAACGGGAGCGCGCGGCAACGCCCGCACCGGAGCCAACTCCCCCGCTTCCACCGCCGCCAGAGCCCGTGCCGGAACCCGTCAAGAAAATTGTTCTCTCGCCGGAGACCATTCGCGAAGTCTTTTCAAAAATCTACGCCGAGTTTCCGACGCTCCGTCCGTGCGCCGAGACCCAGAGGCTCATCGGCAAATTCATGGTGGAGAACAATCTCACCGACGAATTCAATTTGGAGACGGTCCGCAAGGTGGTCCAGATTTTGAGCTACCCGCAGGACCAGTTCGCGCGCATCAGGCCCCCCGCACCGGTCGCACCTGCGCCAGTTATGCCCGCCGAGCCGGAAGAGATTCTACAAGAGGGTCAGTTGAGTCTAAAAGCCGATCAATGGCAGCTAAGAAATGCAACGCCCGCGCGACTGAAAGATTTTCTGAAACGGGCAAACGCCGCAAACGCGAAGAAATAACAAAACATCTTCGCGGCGAAACGCGAAAAATGATAAACACATGATTAAAGCAAAGGCAGGAGCACGCACGACGGCGAAAAAGCAGGCAGCAATCCGAAAAGCGAACGCTACGCGGATCACGATTGCCGCGCCTAATTCGGGCGCTCGCAAGAAGTAAGCAATCAACAACTCAACCAACGGGGCGGCAGTAGCGCTCCTTTTTATTTTCACCCGGCTACGCACCGCGAAAGCAAAGGCTGTTTTTCACTGTGCGGAGTACAGTTCCAGAAACCGACACGCCTCACAGCGATGAACCTGAATCTCAAGCGCCTGTCGCGTTGTAACTTTGTCTCCGCTCTTAGTCAGCACTCTTTGGTCGAGATAGATAGGAAGACCAAAAGCGTATTCAAGAACACTCATTGACTTACCGCATTTGGGACAAGTTTTTGGTTCCATGATGTTCTCCAAAACCACGAATTTAGCAAGCCACTAGATAGGAGGCAAAATGTCGTCCAGTACTCAAACTAACCAAGATGCTCAAGACTCTCTATATGCTCTTGGACTTTCGGCGGAAGATCGTCGGGCAATCTTCGTATCAGCGTTTCCAGAATTGGCACATATTTCTCATTTATCTTCCCAGCAAGAGCGGAATCTTGCCGCGCAGAAACTAGGAGCGCGTTTAGGGGTTCGGATAACTCAGGATGAATAGTCAGCAAAGCAGCGACAGCATTTTTGTAGACTTCTAGTTCGGTGTCTGCCGCTTTGAGGACGCGCCAGATTGTGGCGAATTCAATCGCTAGAGATTCTTCTAGCCTTTTGTTTTCTCTCATTGGCGGTCTTCGCTACTTTAGGCACTGAATGACATAGAAGGTATGCGTTTCCAGAAACGGGCCATTCGGGTGTTGATGTGAGTACGAAGCCCTAAGAGCATTGTTAGTACCCGTATTCGGGGCTTTCTCAGGACATTTATCCGAGTGTGTATATTCTTCGGCTTCGTTGGTACGCTGTGCTTCCTCGCCATCTTTCGGACACTTTGCGGAATACGGAAAAGCAACCGCAACAATACTAAAGGTCAATAGGGCCACGATGCTCGTAACGGCCAAGATCACTCGTTTAAACATTTTTTCTAGCGTCATGGGGTCTCCGATCTGATTTGGTTATCGAGCATTTGGATAGGATACAGCCTGAAGGACATACGGGGTATAGTACGCCGCAAAGACGTGAACAATCAAATAACGACTCGAAGTGCTGAGGATGTGCTGGCTTTTACTAATTTGTGTATTTAGAGGTTACTATGCGTTTTAGTTTCGCTCCTTTCTAATTCCATTATTCTGATTTTTCCAGTGCGTCGGCATTTCCCGATCCGACAATTCTTAATCTCAATGAAGAGATTCTGTGGCCGCTTCCAATACCACGCTAGCCTCCGACGGCGTGAATGAGCTTTTGGAAAGCGATAGTCAGCCAGAGGCGGCTTGCATGACGGTTCCGGCGCGTCCGATCAAAGCCGGGTAGACCGAGGAGCGCTACGCGCAGCTCACAAGGCTGCGTCCATGACGAAAAATCCTGACGTTGAATTTGTAGTTCCGAATGACCATTCGCACACCATTGCAAACTCTCCCCACCTTGGTAATATCGATCATGCGACACATGACAAGCGGAAAAGAGCATGTATGGCTCGACGCGGTCAGGTGGGAAAGATAGAAATAAGCGGTAAGTGGTACGTCGTTCGATTCTGGAAGTATCCAGCGGGACAAAAAAGAATTCACGCGAGCGAAAGAATTTGTCCCGTTAATCGGAAGGCACTCGGATATTTACGGATTGGCGAACGGCGGGAAGAAGCGAACAGGATAGTAAAGGCTAACGGCGTCAACGACAAAAAGCAATATGTCGAAAACAATGCTGGCAATGCGAATGTTGGCACAACCAATGTTTGCAAAACCTTTCGAGCGCAAGCAGAGTGGTTCTTGAGTCACGTCGTCACGCGAAAACGCAAGCCTGCGAAGCCATCAACGGTCAAAGGCTGGCGGTATTGCGTAAATAATCGGCTAAACCCGACTCTTGGCGATCTGCCTCTTGCGAGCGTTCATAACGGGACTGTGAAGACGTTGGTAGAGAAAATGCACGCGGCCAACCTATCTGCACAGACCATCAACACGTATGTAAATTTAGTGAAACTAATCGTATCCTCTGCCCTCGACGACAACGGCGAAGAATTGTTTCCGCGCAAGTGGAAGAATGAATTCCTCGACGTTCCTCTCATCGAAGATCAAAAACAACCGATCTTTGACGAAAAAACTATGAGTGCCATCGTTGAAAAGTCTCACGGCCAATATCAAGTGCTGTACGCACTTTTGGCTGGGACCGGACTCAGAGTTGGCGAAGCCTTTGGGCTGGAAGTGCGCCATCTCTCGCCGGACTGCCGCACGATTACAGTCGAGCAGTCTTGCTGGGAAACGCACACTCAGAAACCAAAAACCAAATCAGCAAACAGAAAGGTTGACGTTAGCGGCCCGCTTGCTGATTTGCTCAGACAGTTCGTGGGAATTCGTCAATCGGGCTTTCTCTTCGCCAACGCTTCGGGTAAGCCACTCTCTCAAACAAATGTGGTTCGCCGCTCGTTGCATCCGATTCTGAAAGAACTAGGAGTCGAGAAGACGGGCTTCCACGCGATGCGCCGATTCCGGGCAACGTGGTTGAGTACGCACGATGTATCGGAGAACCTCATACGGTTTTGGCTGGGACACGGGGGAAAGACCGTGACTGATATTTATGTCAAGTTGGCGCAGAGAGACGATTATCGAAAGGAACAAGCAGAAAAAGTTGGCATCGGATTCACAGTTCCAACCGCGACGGTATCTACGGTACCTACGATACCTAGAATTCAGCGTTTGGAAAGCGAATCCGTTGCCGCGTAACGTCAAGAAAGGATGCGGATTAGAGTGGCGCGGCTGGGGAGGGTCGAACTCCCGACCTCGTGCTTCGGAGGCACGCGCTCTATCCATCTGAGCTACAGCCGCGTGCATTATTTATACCATACGCCACCCACAGCCACGGCAGTTCACACCTCGCCCTGACACCGGCCGCAAAAATTGCTTTGACTCGCACACTCCTGCCACACACAATACGCAACTAAAATGGGAATGCTCGGCCACCTCTTCTACCCGTGGGGATTTCTTGTGCAGATCCTCGCGCTACTGCATTTCTTTCGCCGCCGCGGAGAATATTACTGGCTCTGGATTATCTTTCTCGGCGGCGCGCTGGGCGCCTTCGTCTACATCGTCGTAGAAGTCGTTCCGGATCTCGGACTCATCCGCGGTGCGTTCCAAAGTCACGGACGCAAGGCGCGTATCAACGTTGTCGAAGCGATGATTATCGATAATCCGAGCCTCGCAAATCTCGAAGAGCTGGGAGAACTTTACTTTGACGAGAAACAATATGCGAAGGCGTGTGAAATGTTCGATCGCGCCATTGCCACGCGCAGCGATTCGCCGCATTCCTTCTACCGCCGCGGATTCTGCTCGCTCGTGCTTGGCGATCCCGCCGCCGCGGTTCCCGATCTTGAGGCGGCCTTACGCGCTGATCCTAAGATGGATTCCTACCGCGCAGGAATGTTTCTTGCGGAAGCTTATGCCGCAGTCGGACGCAACGCCGAAGCCCCAGCGCATTTTGCGGACGTCATGAAATATTCCAGCACTCCGGAAATGCTTTACAACTATGCCGCGTTCCTGAAATCGCAGAATCGTCCCGAAGAATCTCGCGAATGGACTCAACGCCTTTTCGACAAGAAGCGCACGCTCCCGCACTACATGCAGCGCATCGAGCGCCCGTGGTTCGCAAAAAGCAAAGCCTTGCTTGCCGAACTGAACGCGCCCACAACTAGACAAAGCACTGCAACAAGCTGAACGTTACCGAATATGCGCCACGCGCCCGTTGGTGGGAAAGCGTTTGAATTGTTCCGGATCGTGTCCCGGCACAACACGATCAGCCGACCCTGCCAGTCCGATCATCCGCTGCTGCGCTGCGATATTTGCCGGCGCGTCTGCCGCTTCAAACGTCGCCCCAGCGCGATGGGACTTCAAATTCTCGTACAAATAACAATTGTCTGACGCCAGCACGAATACCGGCTGTCCTTCAACGCGAATGTATTGCGAAGCGTAAGTATGTCGCGCGCCTGTGTACGCGCGAATGCCCGGCAGAATTTCTTTGTCGTCGCCATCCACCATACGCACTTTTCCGGCGATATTTCGCCGCACCAATTCCTGCACGTCCTCAGGCTCGATGCCGCCGTGACGGCCTCCAGGCTGCCATGCCGCGCCTGTGTAATATTCGTATTCCGCTTTCTGAATCCAAATCGTCGCCGCTGGAAACAGGTCAATCCCGTCCATATGATCCCAGTGCGCGTGGCTGATAATAACGTCCGTCACCGACGCCGGATCCACTCCCGCCTCGAGCACGGCCTTATCGGGCGAAAGAAACTCAGTCACGTGAAACTGGTCGATAAACTTTTGCCGGTAAAATCCGCTGTCGAACAAAATCGTGTGTCCGCCGCCGCGAATCAGCCACACCACCATGGCTATATCTATTTTCTGATCCGCAGGTGAGCCGGGGATCAATCCCGAAAGAGGAAAATTCTGCACCGTCGCATAGCGAATCGCGTCAATCGAATATGACGGTACCGGCGCTGCCTGCGCCCGAACCGAATGTGGCGCTACAATTACCAGCGTGCTCGCAATCAGAATCAGAAATAACGCCGCGATCGTCTTCATCAGTACCCCTGCGCGTCCAATATCCTAACAGTGATTCTCTGAAGTGGTTACGGTCGGCCGCCCGGCACCGAGCGATACAAAATCACGCGGACTTTTTCCAACGTGATCAATCCGCCGCCGATCATCTCATCCAGTTTCGGCAGAATTTGTTCGATGCGCTCGGAAAACTCTACGGACTCCAGCACAATCGGCAAGTCCTGAGACAACCGAAGAATTTTCTCCGTGTGGTAAACGCTTGTCGAGCCATAGCCGCCCACTCCTCGGAGTACCGTCACGCCCGAAAACCCTTCGCTCCGAAGCAATTGCACGATCGCTTCATACAACAGCTTGCCGTGCCATTTATCCGATTCTCCGATGTGGATGCGCATCAACGTGCGCTCCCCCTCAAATCGCCTTTGGTCTAACGGTGTTTTTTCTGCCAATGGTTTTTCCATGCGCCCTCCTAAATCATATCCGCGATTCGCATTCCCCCGACAATCGCCAGCACTCCGCCGATAATGCTGCTACTCACATAAAGAACAGCCCTTATCCATTCACCGTCTTCCATTAGCCGCACGGTCTCCAATCCAAAAGTGGAAAACGTGGTGAACGCGCCAAGAAACCCGACGCTGAGGCCAATTCGCCAGTTCGGAGAAAGTGACAAGTGATGCAAACCAAATTGAGTCACGCCGCCCAGCAGCAGACATCCAGCAATATTTACGATGAGCGTTCCGGTAGGAAAAGAAGATCCAGCGCGGTGCTGGACGAATCCCTGCAAGCCATAACGCGCCAGGGTTCCAGCCGCTCCAAACACAATCAGTAATGTAATGCGCATCGTCGCTCCATTCGTTGCGGGCCGCTGCGCCAAAAAAAACTCCTGAGCGCCGCGCGACGGTCAGGAGTCATCAGCCCTTTCGGGCGGTTCAGGCGAACTCCATCGCCTTCTCGTTTTCGCAGCCATCGTACACACATCCGCGGGCGACGGCAATCCAATCGCCGGGCGATTTGCGCGAAAGCGCACAGCACTGGATAATCTTCCTGCATCGAATCTAGCGTGACGGCCCAATCGCAACCAGAATGAATATGCATTCAAATCAATTTCGCGCACTCGCGCTGCTACTATTCCTAACGTGCGCCGCGCTCGCGGTCTGCGTAAACGCTCGTTCTCAAAAAAGCGCGGCTCATACGCAACCGGATTCCAGTCATCCCGCTTTCTATCGCGACGTTCTGCCAATCCTTCAACAGCATTGCCAGACTTGTCATCGCGCCCAGGGCATCAGCCCTACGCCGCTGGAAACTTATGACCAAGTCTCGCGCCACGCCGCCGAAGTCGTGCGCCTGACCGCAGCGCGCACGATGCCTCCGTGGTTTGCCGATCCGCACGTCGGCCAGTTCGCAAACGATCCGTCGCTTTCGGCGCAGCAGATTTCGACTCTTCGCGCCTGGGTGCAAGCCGGAAAATTGCGAGGCGACGCCGACGCCGCGCTGCCAGCGCCGCACTGGTCTGGCGGCTGGAATATTCCGCAGCCCGACGCCATCATAAAAATGCCCGTGCCTGTGAATATTCCAGCGAGCGGCGACGTCGAGTACACCTACGAAATTGTGCCCACAGGTTTCACCGAAGATAAGTGGGTGCAGAATTCACAAATACTGCCGTCCAGCCCGCAATTCGTACATCACTCGGTAGTTTACATTCGGCCGCCGGATTCCATGTGGCTGCGCAACGCCCCCATCGACGTTCCGTTCACAGCCAGCAGCCTTCATGATGAAAAGCTAAGCCATGAGGCGCATTGGACCGATAGCGATATGCTTCTCGTTTACGCGCCCGGCAGTTCGCCGGACAATTGGCCCGACACAATGGCGAAATTCATTCCCGCCGGCTCGGATTTGGTTTTCCAAATTCACTACACCACAAACGGCAAAGCGGGATCGGATTCAACGAGTGCGGGAATTGTTTTCGCGAAGCATCCACCCACGCAACGCGTCATCACTTTGCAGCTCACGAACGATAGCTTTCTAATCCCACCCGGCGCGGATGATTTTCCCGTCGAAGTCCACGGCACTTTGCCCAATGACGCCACTCTACTCAGTTTTTTTCCGCACATGCACCTGCGCGGCAAGCGCTTCGAGTACAACATCGTTCACGCAGATAAATCTAAAGAAACTCTTCTCCGCGTAAACTACAATTTTTACTGGCAGCTAAGCTACAAACTTACGCAGCCGCTAGCGCTCAAGGCCGGAACCGAATTGCAGGCTATCGCCTGGTTCGATAATTCTCCCAACAATCCGCACAATCCGGATCCGCACAAAGCAGTCCGCTGGGGTGATCAAACCTACGACGAAATGATGGTGGGTTTCTTCGACATCGCCGTGCCGGCCGCCGTGGACAAACAGCAATTCTTCATTCGCCAATCGAAAAATAGTCCAAACGTTTTCAGAGAATAAATGCGGAGGCCTGCGTCACTGGTGCGCGGTCGGCTCAGGAATGGAATCCAGAATTGGACGAGAGAGCCCGTGCAATTTCGGAGAATTCGCACCCGGCATCAAATCAAATATAATCACTTCGTTTCGACCCTGCGTCAGCCACGCCCCCGGCAAATAAAGCGTCTGTTGCGGACCGACATTCCAAAACCGTCCGAGCGCGTGACCGTTCACCCACACCGCGCCCTTTCCGAAAAGGCGCATGTCGAGAAATGTATCTCCGATATTCTTCACGTCAAACGCTCCGTGGTAAAAAATGGGGCCATCACTTAATTGACGTCCAAACTTTATTTGTCCAAGATCACTCATCGGAAGGCAGAAAACTTGCCATCCCGTCAGTACGTGCTCGCCTAAGCTCACCGACTCGGTGATCCCTTTTCGGTCATCGCGTAGACGCGGCCCGAAATTGATCCGACCAGAATTTTCCACCAGAATGTCCAGTGTGTGAATGCCCGCCCCAATATCTAAGCTCAAAGATTTAGCGTTCGTACGCCGGTCCATACTGCCTGTGAGTTTTCCATCCACATAAACTTGTGCGTAATCCCGCAATTCATGAATACTCAGCGCTCCGCTCATCGGTCCTTCCACGCGGGTTCTGTAAAGGATGTAGCCATACGATTGCCCGAACGATTCCATCGGTCGCGGTGCCGGCGTTTCTACAGCCGTTCCCAAATTCGCCCACAGCGGACTCGACTCGCTCAACGCAATATCCTGAAATTCAATCCGCGGAATCTCCGTCGGCACAGCTGGGAACTGTTCCCCGACGCGACGCTTTGCAATCACTTCACGAAATGCCATGTATTTCGCCGTCGGCGCGCCCGACTCATCGAGCGGTGCATTGTAATCATAGCTGGATGTCTGTGGTGCGTACGCGCGATCGAAATTCGCTCCGTTCATAAATCCAAATGTTGTTCCTCCATGAAACATATACAAATTCACCGAGTAGCCCTGCGCCAGCATCCAATCCAACTCTTCCGCCTCGCGGTTGCCATTCGTCGTGTGATGCGGGTTGCCCCACGAGTCGAACCAGCCCGCCCAATATTCCTGATTCATCCGCAACCCATCGGGCCGGAATCGCGCCAGCGTCTCAAATCCTTTCTTCGCATCGCCCGGACCAAAATTAATTGCTGCTGCCACATCCGGCAACGTGCCAAAGGGAAGTTGGTCAGGGCCGTCCGCAGTGAACAGCGGCACTTCATTCAAATGTGCAGAAACAATCGCGTCGCGGATTTTTCCCATGTACTGGGCGTCTTTTCCGAATGATCCGTACTCGTTTTCCACTTGCACGCCAATAATTGGCCCGCCTCGCGTCGCCTGCAGCGGAGCCAGCTCCTGCCCCAAACGTTTCAGAAACCTTTCCGCTGGTCCTGTGAATTTCGGGTCTGTGCTGCGTAGCACAATGTTGGAATCAGCCAGCAGCCACGCAGGCAATCCTCCCAGATCCCATTCCGAGCAGACGTACGGCCCCGGCCGCAGTAAAACGTAAAGCCCCTCTTCCTGCGCCGTGCGGACAAAAGCTGCAACGTCCTGCTGCCCAGAAAATTCGAAAACTCCCGGCTGCGGCTCATGCAGATTCCAGAAAATATATGTGGAGATGGTGTTCAATCCCATCGCGCGCGCCTTCCGCATGCGATCTCTCCAGTATTCACGTGGGACGCGGGGATAATGCATCTCGCCGGAAATAATTTGCAACGGCCGTCCATTTACAACGAATTGCGGCCCTGCAATTTTCACTGTGACCGATATTCCTGGCGCAGCGGCAGCGACAATACACACACACGCACCCATCAAACCGGTCACAATCATCGCCAACCGAAGCCGCGAATCGTTTGGAAGTCTCATCGTCTATGCTCTCCGTCGCATTCAACCGAACGAATCCGGCCCGTGAACGCCGGAATCTTAGCGCCCGGCGAGTCCGAATACAATCCGAGCAGAACCCAAGCCGCAAAAAAAGTTCAGCGGAGTATCCATTTCTTGTTTTTGCCCTGCGCGGCCAAAGAAGCTGTAACATTTCACTGACTTGCAGCGTTTCCTATGCAGGACAATAAGGACAACGGCGTTATCAGACGTTTCTCGCTGAAAGCATTCAAACGATCGGCCGCAAAGGAAATCCAATGAACTCGCTGCTGCAAGATATCCGCTACGCCGCGCGCATCCTGAAAAAGAATCCCGGTTTCGCAGCCATGGCCATTCTCACTCTCGCTCTCGGAGTTGGCGCCAACACGGCGATCTTCAGCGTGGTAAACGCCGCCTTGCTTCGTCCGCTGGATTTCAAAAGTCCTGGCAGCCTGTATATTCTTTCCATGGAGGATCTGAAGAAGCACCTGAGCGGCGGCGATTTCGGCTACATCTTCTTTCAAGCCCTGCGGGATCGAAATTCAAATCTGGAAAGTATCGCCGCCTTCACCAATGACACTTTTAATCTCGTCGGCGGCGACGCTCCCGAACAGTTGCAGGCACTGCGAGTCTCGCCGTCATTCTTTGACGTTGTGGGAATTCAACCGGCGTTGGGACGATCCTTTTTCACGCCTGAAGCTGAGCCGGGCAGTCAGCCGGTCGTAATTCCAGGCCATCAACTCTGGATGCGCCGTTTCGGCAGCGATCCCAATTTAGTCGGCCGCAGCGTAACCCTCGACAGCACCAGCTATACCGTTGTCGGTATTCTCGGCCGTGACTTGGATGTTCCATTTCAAAATGTAGACGTGTGGGTTCCGCGCCCAGATGAAAGCAGCCTTTTTCCGCCCGAACGCATACAAACCGGATCCGGCTATCTCAATGCAGTCGCTCGATTGAAACCCAGTGCGTCCGTGTTGCAAACGAAAACTGAACTCGATGCAATTGCTCACCAGTACGAGCACGCATTTCCGTCGAACTCCGACGCCAGTTTTGACACCACGATTAATGTCTCGTCACTCACCGAAAATGCGCTGGGCGGCGTGCGCATTACGCTCTGGGTGTTATTGGGCGCGGTGGGTTTCGTGCTGCTGATTGTTTGCGCAAATGTCGCCAACTTGTTTCTTGCACGCGCCGCCGGACGTCAAAAAGAAATCGCAGTTCGCTCCGCACTCGGCGCTAGCCGTTGGCGCTTGGTACGCCAATTTCTAACAGAAAGTATAATTCTCGGCGTTTCCGGCGGAACGATTGGCATTTTCGTGGCGGCCTGGGGCGTGAGGCTGCTTTCTACCTCGTCGTTGCTTCCGGTTCCTCGTGCGAATGAAGTTGCCGTGAATGGCGCAGTTCTGATCTTTTCACTCGCCGTAAGTTTTCTCGCCGGCATTCTGTTCGGCATCGTGCCGGCATGGCGCACATCTGGTATCAATCTTTCCGAAATCATGAACGAAGCGAGCCGCGGATCTTCAGCAGGGGCTCGTCGCAATCGCGCGGGCGCTCTGATTATCATTGCGGAATTGGGGTTCTCGGTGGTTCTTCTCGCTGGCGCGGGACTTCTTCTGCAAAGCTTTTATCGTCTTCTCCACGTTCGTATGGGATTTGAGCCGCAAAACATTCTCACTTTTCAAATCGCTCTGCCCACCACAAAATACGCGCAGCCATTTCAGAAGTCAGATTTTCACGCCCAGCTTCGTGAGCGCATCGCCGCGATACCCGGTGTTCGCTGTATGGCGACCGCTCTTCTGGTTCCGCCCGGCGGTGGCTTGTTCGCTCCCTATTTAGTCGAAGGAATGCCGCCGGATTTGCCGCGCGGTCAGCGTCCGATTGCTCTGTGGAATTCGATCGGCCCGGCATATTTTCAGACACTCGCTATCCCGATGTTGAAAGGTAGGGAATTTTCTGACGCGGATACAGAGAAGTCCGCTCAAGTCGTCATCATCAGTCAAAGTCTCGCCGTTTGATATTGGGCACACGAAAATCCCATCGGCCGGCACATTCAGATCGCCCGCCAGCCCGCGCCCTCGGAAATCGTTGGCATCGTGTCTGATCTGCGCAATCGCGGTGTGGGAGCCGATTCGGCGGACGAACTATATACTCCACTGCCTCAAAAGCCTTGGGGACCATGTCCGTCTTGGTGAAAACTTCGGGTGATCCCATGCAGATTGTTCCCGCCGTTCGCGTCGCAATCCAATCCGTAGATAGAGATCAGCCTATGACCCAGGTGGCTTCGCTGGAAGAAAATTTGTCCTCCGCGGTCGGGCAACAGCGTGTCTCCGCGCTATTGCTCGGAATTTTCGCAGCGCTCGCACTGGTCCTCGCGGCGATCGGCATTTACGGAGTCACCAGCTATTCCGTCGCTCAGCGCAGTAAGGAAATTGGCATTCGCATTGCGATGGGCGCACAGCCACGCGACGTCCTTCGCCTGATTCTCGGCTTCGGCGCCAAACTTGCTCTCATTGGAGTTTTCACCGGCGTCCTCGCAGCATTGGCCCTCACTCAGTTGATGAAAACTATGCTCTTCGGCGTCGCCGCCACCGACCCGGCGACAATGGCCGCAGTTTCGCTGACCCTGATTGCCGTGACGCTCCTGGCCTGCTACATCCCCGCGCGTCGCGCTATGAGGGTTGATCCTGTAGTCGCTCTGCGCGCGGAATAAACACAGCATTCCTCTTGGAATTCTGCATTCTGGGTGTAGAATGCCGTTCTCCCGCGGCAGGGGTCCAACGCCACATGTTCAACTTTTGGAAAGCCCGGTCCACCACAAAAAGCGCGATGCCCGCACTTTCTTCGCTCGGCCATCTTGAAGAAGGTGTCATGGAAGTCCTATGGGATCACGGCGACAGCAGCGTGCGCAATGTTGTTGATCGTTTGCAACGCCCACTCGCCTACACGACAGTTATGACCACTCTCGACCGCCTCTTCAAGAAAGGCCTTCTCGATCGTCGCCGCGAATCGCGCGCATTTATTTACTCCGCCTTCCTTTCGCGCGATGAATGGGAACGCGGGCGCGCTGGTGAACTCGTTGCTGGATTCCTGGCAGTTCCGCAGCCGCGTCACGACTTGCTGGTTTCTTGCTTGGTGAATGCCGTGGGCCGGCACGATCGCAAACTTCTCGCGGATTTGGAAAAAAAGATCAGGAGTGAGCGCAAAAAGCTTCTGCGTGGAGCTCAGCGATGACTCTTCCATATTTCTGGAGACTACTTTTCCTGTCCGCCGCCACTTTTTTCGTGGTGAACGCGATCTGCGGACTCGCCGCGCGATTCTTCATTCCGGCCGTGATTCGTCTGACCCGCCGGATGCAGCCCCGCCTCGCTGCACGATTACTGCTCGCCGTTCGATTGGCCCCGGCCACGCTCGCGACATTTGCTGTTCTGGCTTTGTGCATTCCCAGCTATCTATCGTTTGAGCCGGGAGCCACCCGGGAAGAAGTGGGACTCGCGTGTGTCGTCGCAACGTTCCTGACCACGGCGTTGTTGACTATCTCCTTCACTCGGGGAATTCGCGCACTCGTAAGCACAACCTCTTACGCGCGCACGTGTATCAAGTCTGGATCGCAAATATATGCGACGACGGTCACCTCTCCGATCACTGTGATTAACGGCGCAGCGCCCATAATCGCCATGGTCGGTGTGTTTCGTCATAGGATAATCGTGTCCCGCGGCGTGCTCGAAATACTTTCGCCCGACGAACTTGCCTGCGCTTTGCGTCACGAGGGCGCCCATCGCACGTCCTCCGACAATTTCAAACGCTTGCTACTTCTTTTAGCTCCCGATGCATTGCCCTTCGCACCTCGCGCTTTTGCTGCCCTCGACAATGCTTGGATTACTTTTGCCGAATGGGCTGCCGACGATTCCGCCGTAGGCAATGACCAGCAACGCTCACTGTCGCTCGCCGGCGCGCTCGTTCGCGTCGCTCAGATGGGCGCCGCGCCGCGCTTGTCACCTCTTTGCACCGCGCTGGTCCCCGGCAATTCCGCCTGCGTAAATCAGGATCTTTCCGCGCGCGTCGATCGCCTTCTCAACGCCGCGCGACTGCGTCCAGAAGCGCCAAAGCGATTCCGCGCTACTATGACGGCTGCGGTAATCACAATGGCCTGCGCAGTTTTCGTGGCACTCATCCGAGCGGACACTCTCCATTCCGTCCACCGCCTCCTCGAAGTTCTCACTCACTAATAATCGCCGTTTGCTCCACGACGGGAAGTTGGTTTGTAGGTCGCGGATTCATCCGCGACATTAGAGCGTCAAGAAAACAGGGCTTCAGCCACTGTAGCGTCCGTACGCGCTCCGCCCAGGCTAATTCTAAGAACTGTGTATAATAACGAGCCACCTAAATGCTTCCTTTCATTCACATCGGGCCAATCGCTCTGCCCACCTACGGACTTTTCGTAGCCATCGGAATACTCGTCGGTTTTTTTGTACTCCAGAAGGATCTTCTTCGTCGTGGACTTTCCGCCGATCCCAGCGTAATCATCGGCGTCACGGCATTTGCCGGCCTCGTCGGTTCGCGAATCTATTTTCTTCTTGAAACTCCCCAAGAGTTCTTCGCGAATCCCTGGCCTCAGTTATTTAGCACCATGGGATTCACTTTTACTGGTGCAGCTCTCGCGGGAGCAATCGCGCTTATTTTGATTGCCCGCCACTACCGCATTCCAATTCTTCAAATGCTCGATATCGCCTCGCCCGCTGCCGCAATCGGCTACGGTTTCGGCCGCATCGGCTGCCTCATTTCCGGCGACGGTGACTACGGCGTTCCCACTTCGCTGCCCTGGGGCATGAGCTTTCCCAACGGACTCGTTCCCACCACCGAGCGCGTTCATCCCACGCCCATTTACGAGTTTCTCGCCGCCGTCGTAATTTTCTGGATTCTTTGGCGTCTAGGCGCTCGATGGTTGAACGACAAGCGCGACTTCGGAAAACTTTTCGGCATGTACTTGTTGCTCAGCGGCGTCGCTCGCTTCCTCGTTGAAATTATCCGCATCAATCCGCGCGTGCTCTGGGGCCTCACCAACGCCCAACTCGCAAGCATCGCCTACGTAATCGTCGCCGCCTTCCTATTGCTGCGGTCTCCCCGCTCGTCCAATCCCCAGCGCGCTTGATCCGCGTTCGACCGTCCCGTCCTGACCACGCTTTTGCTTGACGTTGCCATGGCCTTCCGATAGCCTCACGCCACACAGCCCCTCCCCTCGCTTGCGGCGGCTTCTTCGCGCGGGGTCGTGCCATCTCTTAGTGGAGGTTATTGAATGCAGCGACCAACAGGAGTCACGATTATCGCGGTATTGGATTTCATCGGGGCGGCGGCGTGCGCCATACTGGCTTTGCTCATGTTCGCGGGCGGCGCAATGCTCGGAAGTCTCTTCAATGCCGCTGCAAATGCAAATGGTGCCCCTGGCGCAGGTATGGGCGCAAGCTTTATGGCGGGAATTGGGATCTTCGGAGGCGTGATTTTCCTTTTCTTCGCCGCCCTCGCCATCTTTGTCGCCATCGGGTTGCTCAAACTCAAGAACTGGGCCCGAATCGTCACAATCGTTCTTTCCGCACTGGGTTTGCTGAGCACTCTCTCGCGCTTTGTCCACGGATTCGCCGGAGGCGGGATGGTCATGACGATCATCGTCCTGGCGTATTACATCTGGGCTATTTGGTACATGCTCCAGCCCAACGTGAAGCAGGCATTCGGCCAGGCAGCATAACAATCGCAGCAGTTTTGACGAGCGCCAGTTAAGTTCGCGCGAAAATAAAAAGCGGCGGTCACTCCGCACGGAGCAACCGCCGCTTTCTTTTGTATCAAAATGCGCGCCAGCAAACGCTAGCCCATGCCCGGCGCAGCTTTTCTCCCGCTTCGTTCTTTGCGCTCCGTCAGAAGGGGACATTCACCGTTAAAAAGCAGCTGTCGTCGCGGGTTGACGTCATACTTGTCCGCCGAGCTTCGATAGGACCCCATTTTCCACATCCAGGAAACATTACCATTACCATCTGCATGCCCGGCGCAGGTTTAGGCACCGGTTTTCCGTCGGTCGTATACATCTCAACCGGTCCGTACTTCTCCATTACCGATTTAATCTTGCTCGCGTCTCCCACAGCCACAATCTGCATCGTCTCCGGATTGTAGTATTTCTTCGCGACTCGTTGGATGTCATCCGCAGTCACCGCCATAATGTGCTCCGGATACCTATCCCAATAGTCCGCCGGATAGTTATATAGTTTGCGGATGATCGCGTAGCTCAGCAATGTCGCGGGCTGTTCAAGGCTGAGCGCGAACGCGGAAACGATGGCGTGTTTGGCGTCATCCAGCTCTGCCGCCGAGACCTTTTCATTCCGTAGCCGGTTTAGCTCGACAAGGAACTCCGTCATCGCGCCATCGGTCACTTCAGTCCTTACGTCTCCTCCGGCCCGCCACGCGCCCGCATACTTAACCGGCGAGAAGCTACTGTAAACGCCATACGTATAGCCTTTGTTCTCCCTCAAATTCATAAATAGGCGGCTCTGCGGTCCGCTGCCGAAGAGTTGATCCAGCACCACCATCGTGGGGTGATCTGGATCCCAGCGGTCAATCGCAATGTTTCCCATCGCGATCGTAGTCTGAACAGAGTTTGGCCGGTCAACAAGATAGATTTGCTTCGCCGTCGTTGGTGTTGTTTTCGAGGGCAGTTTTTCCGAAGCGTCGTTCTTCTGCCATTCCGCGAACCATTTTTGAAGTTTCGGGATCAACGTCTTGGAATCCACGTCTCCCGAAATGCCCAGGATCGCGTTCTGCGGAGCATACCGCGCATCGTGCCACCGTTTCAGCTCAGCGGAAGTGAACGCATCAAGCGAGGCATCCGTCATCGACGTCACGGCAGCCGGAAAATTTCCATACACCGCGCGGTTGAATCGTTCGTTAACGAGGAACCCCGGCTGCGACCTTTGTTGTTTCAAGTTCGCTTTCAATCTCTGCTTCAGTTTCGCGAGTTCATCGTCGGGGAAATTCGGATGCAACAATACGTCCACCGCCACCGTGAACCACTGATCGAAATTATCCGAAAGTCCGGAAGCGCTGATCGCGGATGCACCGGAGCCGAATCCCGAATTTGCGAACACGCTCGCTCCCAGCCGATCGACATCCTCCGCAATCTGCTTGCTCGTGCGTGAAGTGGTTCCGAGTGTCAGCATCTGCGCCGTAATGACCGCCAACCCGGGCCGATCGGCTGGCTCGAAAATCGCTCCAGATCCTGGTATCTGTACCTGTGCGTTGACCGTCGGCAGCCGGTGATCCTCCAGAATCAGCACCGTCAGTCCGTTCGGCAGTGTTGTCTCCGTTGGTTTCGGCAGCGTCACCTTCAGAACGTCCTTAGAAACCGGCGCGCGGTTCTTCCGCTCAACCTGGCTCAGCGGAATAGTTTTGCTGCCCTGCTGTTGGCCCGCCTGACCTGATGCCGGCAGCACAACTGCGGCAATCAGCACGATCGGCATCAGCGTTCGCAAAATCGTCTTCACATCTATTCTTTTTGTTTTCATGTTCGACTTTTCCTTCAGGCCTTATTGGCCGGACTTGGCCGGCGTTGCGGCCTTCGGCATGGTGATCACCACCGTGCGGTTGTTGGACGTAAGATATTTTTGCGCGACGCGTTTCACGTCGGCAGGTGTCACACTCTGGAATTTTTCAATCCGTGTGCTGATCAAATCCGGAGCGTGATAGTAGACCGCGAACTGGCCGATCAAAACCGCGCGGCCCAGAGTGCTCTGCAACGAGCGAATCGATCCCGTTCGGTCCTGCGCCAGGGCTTTATCAACCTCCGCCTGCGTGACTCCATCGGTCTTCACGCGTTCCAGGTCGGCAGAAAACGCTTTCTCGACATCCCCTATATCCTTGCCCGGCTTCATGATCGCTCCGATCAGGAAAAGCGAAGGCCCTCGTTTGTCGAAGGCAGCCGCGAACACATTCGTCACCAGCTCCTTTTCCTTAACAAGCTCCAGATACATCCGCGAAGACTGTCCGCCAGTCAGAATGTCGCTCAACACGTCCAGTGCGTACCAGTCCGGAGTGTTACCGGCCGGAATCTTGTACGCCGTATCCAGTCGCGGAAGCTGCGCGAAATTATCGTCAATCGTCTTTCGGCGCTCGCCATTTTGCGCGGGTTCCGTCATGTCAGGCTGCGGCGGTTCAGGCTGCCGCGGAATATCCTCGAAATACTTTCTCACCTTCGCCATCGCCTCGTCCGGCTTGAAATCGCCAACCAGCACCAGAACTGCGTTGTTCGGCGCGTAGTACATCTTGAAGAAATCCGCCACATCCTTCACCGACGCCGCGTTCAAGTCCGCCATCGAGCCGATTGTCGAATGCTTGTACGCCGGATTGTCGTATGCCAAGTCGAGCAGCGTCTCGAACGTCTTGCCGTATGGCGCGTTGTCTTCACCCAGCCGGCGTTCTTCCTGCACCGCGTTTCGCTGGTTATCCAGATTTGCCTGATTGATCGCCAGCGCGCGCATCCGGTCCGATTCCAGGAACAGTCCCAGATCAAGCTGATTTGCGGGCAGCGTCTCAAAATAATTTGTACGGTCTTCATTCGTCGTGCCGTTCATATTGCCGCCGTTGTTCATCACCAAGATCATGTGTTCGCCCTTGCCAACATTTTCCGAGCCTTCAAACATCATGTGCTCGAAAAGGTGAGCGAACCCGGTGTGTCCCACTTTTTCATTTCGCGAGCCAACATCGTACGTGATGCTAATTGAATAAGTTGGTGCGCTGTGATCCTCGGAAAGAATCACGCGCAGTCCATTTTTCAATGTGTACGCCTGTAGTGGAACGTGAATCGCCGCCGAAGGCGCAGCGGCCGGGCCGCCACCGTCAGCAGCCGTTGCCGCCACTGGCCGAAATGCCGCACCAGCAATCAGCAGACTAGCGCTCAGCAAGAACGCATATACAAATTTCATCCTTCGCATCAATTTCTCCTTCTGTCTTTCAAGTCTAATTCTGGATAGATCCGTACGCCTTACTTAGACGCCGGTCCGCCAGACTTGTTGCCTGTGGAAATCAAAATAAAGCCCCAAAAAGTATGGAAGGAATTTATGCGGATAGTATACGCCAGTGCCGCCCCAACCTCTATGCTAGGATGACCGAATTAGCCCGGGAGGAGAATTGCGCGATAAAAATCCCGCTGCGCTCAATCGGCTGCCTTGGGCATACTTGCTCATCGTACTCGCCTGCTGTGGCTGCGCCACCTCTATTACCGTGGTTACTCTGCCTACGAATCCCGCCCCGGCAACATTCGATCTCGTCACCGTAGCGATCGGCTTTTCCTACCCGCTCGATATCAAACAACCGAACGACAATTCCGGCCGTCTGTTTGTCGTCGAGCAAGGCGGAAAAATTCAAATCATCGAAAGCATCGGCACACGCGCCGCCACGCCGTTTCTGGACGTCACCAGTCTGCAAGGTTTCGTCTCCGGCGGCGAACTGGGCCTGCTAGGCCTAGCCTTTCATCCGCAATATTCCACGAACCGCCGCTTCTTCGTGAACTACACGCGCCAAATCAGCGGCCAATATCAAACAGTAATCGCGGAATTTGCCGTCTCCACAACAAATCCGGAGTTCGCCGATGCCGCCACACAGAAAATTCTCCTCATCGTAAATCACCCGTTCAACAATCACAAAGGCGGCGGTCTGAATTTTGGCCCGGATACATTTCTCTACATCGCGCTCGGTGACGGTGGCAGCGAAGGCGACCCGCAATGTAACGGCCAGAATATCAACACGCTGCTCGGGAAAATTCTCCGCATTGACGTGAACTCCGCTCCGGCCACCGGAAAAGCCTATGCAATTCCTCCGACCAATCCTTTTGTCGGCCAGCCCTCCGGACTCGCCGAAATCTGGCTCTACGGCCTCCGCAATCCATTTCGCTTTTCGTTTGACGCTACAACGAACCTGCTCTGGATTGGCGACGTCGGCCAGGACGCCTTTGAAGAAATCGATCGCCTCACCGCACAGCAAGGCGGCGCGAATCTAGGATGGAATATTCGTGAAGGTTTGCACCCCTACACGCTAACCACTTGCACGCAAACCGGAACCACGCTCACCGATCCAATTTTTAATTACGATCACTCTCAGGGCGACGACGCCATTACCGGCGGCTTCGTCTACCACGGGATCAAAACTCCAGCGCTCGCCGGTGCGTACATCTTCGGAGATTTCATCAGCGGACGCGTATGGGAACTTACGCAGGATAATTCGGGAACGCTTACTCGCACTCTGCTAACAAATACCGCCGCGGACGATCTTTCATCTTTCGGACAGGATCAGGCCGGAGAACTTTATCTAGCGCGCTATTCCAGCGGAACAATAGTCCGCCTCCACCAGGTAGGCCAGCCGTAACTTATTTCAATGATTTTGGGTGCTCCAGATGCCGCACTTGCGTCTGGGTTTTCTCGGTGTTCCTTCTCGGAGCGATCCTGACCATTCGGTCTGTGACCCACCCGCCTCAGATCTAAATCCGCCCCTACAGCATCTGCCTCAACACGTACGGCAAAATCCCGCCATGCTGGTAATACGACACTTCCTCCGGCGTATCCACTCGCGCAATCGTCTCAAATGTCTTTTCGTCATCCGCCCCGCGTGCATGCACACGGAATTTCGCACGCGCCTTCAACGCGCTAATCCCCTCTATCGAAAACTCCTCGCGCCCAGTTAATCCCAAAGATTCCCGCGTCTGACCCGCGATAAATTCCAGCGGCAAAACGCCCATCCCCACTAAATTGCTGCGATGTATGCGCTCATAACTTTCCGCAATCACCACGCGCACGCCCAGCAGCAAAGTCCCCTTCGCCGCCCAGTCTCGCGATGACCCCGACCCATATTCCTTCCCCGCAATAACCACGAGAGGCACATTCTCTTTTTTGTATCGCATCGCCGCATCGAAAATCGTCATCTGCTCGCCGCTCGGCTGATGCAGCGTCCATCCGCCTTCCGTTCCCGGTGCCAGTTGATTCCGCAAACGAATATTCCCAAACGTCCCGCGCATCATCACTTCATGATTTCCGCGCCGCGCTCCGTAGGAATTAAATTCCGAAGCCTTCACGCCCTCCGCGATCAAATATTTTCCCGCGGGACTATCCACCGGAATCGAGCCCGCCGGAGAAATGTGATCGGTCGTCACGCTATCTCCCAGCACCGCCAGCGCCCGCGCATTTTTCATGTCCGTCAAAGCGGCGGGAGTCTTTGGCATATTCTCAAAAAATGGCGGCAACTTTATATACGTGGACTTCGCATCCCACACATACAAATCGCCCTCCGGCACCTTCAAATTCTTCCAGCTCGCATCGCCCTCAAAGATCTTTCCATATTCCTTGTCATACATCGCCGTCGTCACCGCACCGCGCACCGTCTTCTCAATTTCCTCCGGCGTCGGCCAAATCTCTTTTAGAAAAACCGCTTTGCCCGCGGAATCCTTTCCCAGCGCCTCCGTCGTCAAATCAATATCCATGCGCCCCGCCAGTGCATATGCCACCACGAGCGGCGGCGAAGCCAGATAATTCGCGCGTACCAGCGGATGTATGCGTCCCTCAAAATTTCGATTCCCGCTCAGCACGGCGACCGCTGTCAAATTATTGTCTTTAATCGCTTTGCCAATCGCTTCCGGCAAAGGTCCGCTATTCCCGATACACGTCGTGCATCCAAATCCAACCAAATGAAAATTCAATTTCTCCAGGAAAGGTGTCAGCCCCGCCGCATCCAGATAATCCGTCACCACTTTCGATCCCGGCGCCAGACTCGTCTTCACCCACGGTTTCGAGGTCAGACCGCGCTCCACTGCCTTTTTCGCCAATAGTCCCGCGCCAATCATCAGCGAAGGGTTCGATGTGTTTGTGCAGCTAGTAATCGCGGCAATCACCACCGATCCGTTCGACAAATCAAATTGGTTGCCATTATTTTTCACATGAATCTTCGCAGAAGCTTGTCCCGCCATGCTCTTCGCAAACGCTTCCTTCGCCCCGCGCAGCAACACGCGATCTTGCGGACGCTTCGGTCCCGCCAGCGTCGGTTCCACGCTATTCAAATCCAGTTCCAGCGTTGTTGTAAAAATCGGATCCGGCGTATCATCTGTACGAAATAAGCCTTGCTCCTTCGTGTACGCTTCCACCAGCGCCACGCGCGCCGCATCGCGCCCGGTAAACCGCAAATAATTCAACACTTCCTCATCCACCGGAAAAAATCCCATTGTCGCGCCATATTCCGGAGCCATATTTGCAATCGTCGCGCGGTCCGGCAGCGACAAACTCGAAAGCCCAGTTCCGTAAAATTCCACAAACTTCCCAACGACGCCCTTCGACCGCAACATCTGCGTCACGACCAGTACCAAGTCCGTCGCAGTAGATCCCGCCGGCAGTTTTCCGTGCAACTTGAATCCCGCCACATCCGGAATCACCATCGAAAGCGGCTGGCCCAGCATCGCCGCCTCTGCTTCAATTCCGCCAACGCCCCAGCCAAAAACTCCCAGCGAATTCACCATCGTCGTGTGTGAATCCGTGCCCACCAAAGAATCTGGATACGCAATTTTCTTGTCGCCGTCCGCACCGTCGCACACCACACGCGCCAAATATTCCAAGTTCACCTGATGGCAAATCCCGGTATCCGGCGGCACCACTGCAAAATTTCTGAATGACGTCTGCCCCCAGCGCAAAAAAGCGTACCGTTCCACGTTGCGCTGATTTTCCATCAAGGCATTCACCGAAAATGAATCCGCGGTTCCGAATTTATCGACCTGTACGGAATGGTCGATCACCAGTTCCGCGGGCAGCAGTGGATTAATTTTCTTCGGATCGTCGCCCATCACGCGCATCGCTTCGCGCATCGCCGCCAAATCCACTACCGCCGGAACGCCCGTAAAATCCTGCAACAGAACGCGCGCAGGCATAAACGCAATTTCCTTTCGCGCCGCGTCATTCGGCTTCCATTCCGCTAGCGCCTCAATATCCTCCGGGTGCACGAATCGACCATCTTCGCAACGCAACAAATTTTCCAGCAAAACTTTCAGCGAAAAGGGCAGCTCGTCCACATGCCCAATGCTGCGCTTAGCCAGCGCATCCAAACGGTGAATGTCATAACTTGCGCCGGAAACACCCAGGGCACTCAAGCTCCGAAAAGTATTCAACCGAGCGGGCGACATGACCTTGACGTCCTTTCAAGACAAAATGTGATACTTCTATGATAGCTGAACCGCCGCGCCCATGCACGGCGAACCAGTAGCACCGACACTCTTGTCGGTGCACGCTTCATCCATCCGAGCAAACCAAAAAAACCAATCCGACTAAATCTCGCAACCTCACTAACAGCCGCGACGCGGACAATTCCGGCACAACCACTCCCCGCGCATCTGAATCACACAGAATGCCGCTATGCGCCGACTGACCAAATACGTCTGCATCAGCCTGTTTCTGCTATTGCTCAACACATCTTCTGCGCCTCAGTTGAGCGGACAACAGCCATCGAATCAACTTCCGCAATCACAGGAACGAATTCGCACCCGAGTCAATGAAGTGATCGTGCCGGTGGCCGTGACCAACAAAACCGGCGACCTCGTGCTCGATCTTTCACAAACAGATTTTCACATTTTTGATAATGGCGTCGAACAATCGATAACTGCATGGACCTCGGCGGCGATCCGCTGGCCGTGACCCTCGTCATTGACACAAGCTCGCGCATAAAAGCGATGGCGCCGGAAATTCATCGTATCAGCAGTATTTTCACCGAGACTGTAATGGCACTAAACGGCGAAGCGGCTGTGATCACATACGACTCCGAGACAATTATTCGTCAGAACTTCACACAGGATCACGACGCCGTTGGAAAAGCCATCGCTGACGTCAAGTTTCAAGTTCCAGAAAATAAGCTCTATGACGGCATGGCGCGCGCGGTCGAGATTCTCACGGCTCAACCATCCACTTACCGCCGCATCATGCTTGTGATTGGCGAATCCCAGGACAATGAGAGCAAAGCGAATTTGGGTCAGGTCGTGCGCGATGCCGCAAACGCAAACATTTCGATATATGCCGTCGGCACCAGCAGCGTCGCCGCAGATTTTCGCGGCGGTAACAAGGGAGTCACGCCACTAAAGCTCCCAGGGCTTCCACCAATCAAAACAGGGCAGTGCGTTGATCTTCGGGGATACCCGTGCTTTGATTGGATGGGTCCCGCGGTGTGGCTGCTCGAGCGAGGCACCAACGAACTCAAGAGTCACCAACTTGAAATCGCAGCAGCCGCCACTGGCGGCATTCATTACCGCGCGTTTCGTGACGCGACTATTGCTAGCGCCCTTGATCGCATCGGCAGTGAACTCCACGCGCAATACATCCTCAGTTACACGGCAGCCAAAGAACCAAGCGTGGGCTTCAACGAAATTAAGGTCACTGTTTCACGTCCCAAACTCACGGTGCGCACGCGTCCAGGCTATTACGTCCTTCCCGCAAAATAGCGCACTTATACATTTTTACTCTCATTTTCCAATACAATAGAGAATCGATGCGATTCAATCTCGCCACTATACCAGCAGCGGCTTTATTCGTTTTCGCTGCCTTCATCACCACCGCTCAAAATCCACCAACCCCCGCACCAAAACAAATCTACGCCATCCTGCTAGGCACAGGCTTCCCGCGCCCCGACGCAGACCGCGCCGGCCCGTCCACCGCAGTCGTAATTGGCGAAAAAGTTTTTCTAATCGACGCAGGCCGCGGCGTAACCATGCGTCTCGCCGCAGCAAATCTCGCGCCCAAGAACATCCGCGCCGTTTTCCTAACCCACCTTCATTCAGATCACATTGACGGCCTGCCCGACGTCTTTCACACCACCTGGCAATTCGGCCGCACCAGCGCATTTGAACTCTACGGCCCAACAGGCACACAGGATTTAGTGGACGGCATCATGAAATTCTATGCAGCCGATATCCACATCCGACGCGATCTAACCGAAAAACTTCCGCCCGCAGGCGCAACAATAAATCTCCACACCGTCCGCGAAGGTATCATTTATCAAGATGAAGACGTCCGCGTAACCGCTTTCCTCGTAGACCACGCTCCCGTCGAACCGGCCTTTGGCTACCGCTTCGATCAAATCGAAAAAAATACCAACTCCGGAAAAACCGTCGGCATCCGAGAGCGCACAACACTTCCAGAAAGCGGCGCGTCCGAAGAAAGTATGCGCATCACAGCAAGCATAGTAATTTCCGGCGACACGCACCCCGACGAAAACCTTAGCCGCCACGCCAAAAACGCCGACGTCCTAATTCACGAAGCCTATCTCCCGCAGATCGCCGCGCCCCCGGACACCGCCTCCGACAACGACGCCTGGTTCACACGCTACCATTCCACCGCGGCCGAAGCCGGAGAAGACGCCGCCCGCGCCAACGTAAAACTCCTCGTCCTGACTCACCTGATCCCGCATCGCCCAGGCAACGCCGACGCCGAATTCCAAAGCGAAGCCGCCAAATCTTTCCACGGCAAAATAATCGTAGGCCACGATCTAATGCGCATCGACGTCCCGCAAGCCGTGAAGCCCACGCCCAAATAAGTTCATCTGAACTCATTTTGCAAATGACTTGTAACAGGGCATGAGTTCACTCGTGCCCTAAACGCCGAGCCAGCTTTAGGCTTCCAGCCCCTGCGATTGGATTCAAATCCGGAATCCCAGCTAGAATGATTGAGTAGGCTCCGACCATCCAATGAACGTCGTTCTGATATCCACGTATGAACTCGGCCACCAGCCGTTTGGACTGGCGTCGCCAGCGGCGTGGCTTGCCGAAATCGGTGCGGACGTAACGTGCCTCGATTTATCGCGCGAGGATTTCCGCGAGGCACCAATTCGCGAAGCTGCGCTAATCGCATGCTACGTTCCGATGCACACTGCTACGCGTTTAGCTGTCGCGCTGCTTCCGCGCGTTCGCGCGCTGAATCCTGACGCGCACATTTGTTTCTATGGACTCTACGCTCCGGTGAATGCGGAATATTTGCGCGAACTCGGCGCGGAAACCATTCTCGGCGGCGAATTTGAAGAAGGGCTCGTTCACCTAGTTGAACGACTGACCAGCGCGCCATCCGAAGGAAGCGTGAACATGCACGCCGAATTGAGCACAGCGTCAAGCAGGCCACAAATTTCTCTGAACAGACAGAAATTCCGCGTGCCGCAACGTACGGGACTTCCCGCGCTCGCAAAATACGCGCATCTGATTATGCCTGATGGTAGATATCGCGTCGTTGGATATACGGAAGCGAGTCGCGGCTGCAAACATTTGTGCCGTCATTGTCCGATTGTTCCGGTGTATGACGGAACATTCCGCGTCGTGCAGCGCGAAATTGTTCTGGAAGATATTTGCCGGCAAGTTGCCGCGGGCGCACAGCACATCAGCTTCGGTGATCCTGACTTTTTCAACGGAGCATCGCACGCGCTCGCGATCGTCCGGGACATGCACCGCGAATTTCCAAATCTCAGCTACGACGCGACAATCAAGATCGAGCATTTGCTAAATCACGCAGAACATTTGCCAATGTTGCGCGATACAGGATGTCTGTTCGTGACGAGCGCTGTGGAATCTGTGGACGATCTTGTACTCGATCGGCTTGCGAAAGGGCACACACGCGCGGGGTTTCTACGCGCCGCAGAAATATTCCGCAACATCGGACTGACGCTGCAACCAACATTCGTGCCGTTTTCTCCGTGGACAACTCCGCGCAGCTATCTCGATCTGCTACAGGTTCTCGCGGATCAGGATCTAATCGAGAACGTCGCTCCAATTCAGCTTGCGATTCGTCTGCTGATTCCCGCGGGCTCGCGTTTGCTGGAGCTTCCGGAAATTCGCGATGGCGTCGAGCCATTCGACGCTGCGGCGCTCGTCTATCCGTGGAAACATTCCGATCCGCGTGTTGACGCGCTCGCGGCAGAAGTCAGCAGAATTGTTGAGCGCGAAGAAAAGCTTCGCTGCAATCGCGCGGAGATCTTTGCGCAGATTTGGCATGCAGCTGCGCTCGTTTGCGGCGACGCGCCGCAAATTCCAGACGCGCTATGCACTCCGCAAATTGCCCGCCCCGCAATTCCGCACATGAATGAACCGTGGTATTGCTGCGCTGAACCGAGCAGCGATCAATTGGTTTCCATCGGCCAGGTGAAGGCAGGTGTTCCGCATGCCGAAAAATCCCTACCTCAACCTGATGCGTTTGTCTAAATGTGATCGTCTAGATGTCATAGCCTAAATTTCATTGTCTAAGTCGATGAGCGATTCCGTGAGTATTCACGACAACACGCCGACAAAACCGAAGCGCTTGCTGCTGCTGACCAGCAAGCTCGGATATCAGACGCGCAGCTTCAGTGAAGCTGCGCGAAAGCTGGGCGTCGAGATTATCTTCGCAACGGATCGCTGCCATCAGCTTGACGATCCGTGGAACGATCGCGCCATTGCTGTTCACTTTGAAGAACCGGAATCTGCGGCGTTTTCAATTCACGAAACTATGCGCGGGAATGAACCTGATGGTGTGCTTGCGCTTGGAGATCGCTCTGTAATTACTGCTGCGTATGTCGCTCGCGGACTTGGGATCTTCCACAATCATCCTGCATCGGTCGAATCGTGTCGCAGTAAGGAGAAAATGCGCGAAGCGTTTCGCGTTTCTGGATTGCGAACTCCGTCGTTTCACGCGCTGCCATTGATTCCAACGCCTGATCCGGCGCTTTCAGGAATTAAGTTTCCGTGCGTGGTGAAACCGATTTGCCTTTCCGCGAGTCAAGGCGTGATGCGCGCGAACAATGCGGCGGAATTCCGTCGCGCAGTAGAGCGTCTCGCGCGATTGCTGCAATCTCCTGAATTTCGAGCGTCGCACGATCCGGATTTGGATCGAATGATCGTCGAAGATTACATTCCTGGAAGGGAAGTGGCTGTCGAAGGATTGCTCACCGAAGGAGTTCTTCGCGTCCTTGCGATATTCGATAAGCCCGATCCGCTTGAAGGACCTTACTTTGAGGAAACGATTTACGTAACTCCTTCGCGTTTGCCGCGCGAACAGCAGGATGCAATTGTGCGTTGCGCTCGCGATGCTGCTCGTGCGCTGGGATTAATTCACGGTGCGATTCACGCCGAGTTTCGTGTGAATGATGATGGCGTTTGGCCGCTCGAAATCGCTCCGCGTCCAATTGGAGGACTTTGCGCGCGAGCTGTGCGCTTCGGCCCTGAATTAATTTCGCTGGAGGAATTGCTTGTTCGTCATGCAGTTGGTTTGAGCGGAACTGAATTTGAGCGCGAAACAATTGCTTCTGGCGTGATGATGATTCCTGTTCCCGCGAACGGAATTCTTGAGCGCGTCGAAGGCATTGACGATGCGCGCGCGGTTGCAAATATTGCGTCGCTTGAAATCACCGCGCGCTTGCACGACAAAATTATTACGTGGCCAGAAGGGTCAAGCTATCTGGGATTTATTTTCGCGCGCGGTGATGATCCGGAAAAAGTGGAACGGGCTTTGCGCCAGGCTCACAGTAAATTGGATTTCGTCGTTAGCGCCGAACTTCCGGTCAGCAATGCGGCCACTGGAAAACTTCCGCTCGTTTAACAGAGTATCGGAAGCAACCAAACAGCTCGGAGATTTCTCGTCGCTTCGCTTCTCGAAATGACGAGCGTAGGAAGTGCGTCAACAAACTTCCACCGAGCGGCAACAATTGTTCAGCGAACAACGAACGATCAGCAAATTCTTCGGCGGGGAATCAGCCCTTTGCTTTGGGAGCCACATAGCCTTCGGGGAGCTTGGCTCCTTCGCCGAAGAAAAATTGCTCCATCTGTTCCTCCATAACCTTCATGGAATTCGGATCCAGCGGATTCAAGCGGTATTCATTCATGACCATTTTTGAATGCTCGATCCACATTTTCCACGCCTCTTTGGAGACGTTCTCGTAAACGCGTTTGCCGAGATCGCCCTTCCAGGGTATCCGGTCTAGGCCTTCCATTTCTTTGCCGAATTTTACGCACTTCACCATGTGCGCGCTGGGTTTCGGCGCTTCGGGAATGCTTGGTGGACCGCTGTGACCGCAAGACATTTGGAACCTCCGCCGGAATTTTTCACGGCGCTGCTTCTACAATACTGCATCGCGACTGAAAAGCATACTGAGCAAAAGTGTCTGGGCTTAAAACCGCTGACAAAACAGCTACGGTACGTCGTGGCTGAAGCCACGATCTACAAAGCCTCGATTCAGCTGCTGCGGCACGAGTGAACTCGTGTCCTGTTACGAGGCCTCGCTGCAACTACTCATAGATCCTGGTCGGGTTTTGTCGCCTGAAGACCTGTATTGGCACCGTTGTTGAGATGCCGTATCGGCGTAAGTTGTTTTTTTTCGAGTCACTTTCAGAGCTCGACTCGTAACTCCCGACTTTGGGAGATATTGGCTAAGTCCTTTATTTACAGTACACTACAGATCGCCGTAAGTCCTTTGTTTGCAATACGTACGTGAAATGACGGAGGAGGGGGCTCCTACTCGGAGGTAATTTGGCCACGTGGGACGACGGGAGCTGCTCATCGTGCGTTCGTGGCTACCGCAGCGCTGACGGCTCAGTTGACGTCTTCATCGACCAGCAGCGCGAGGAACTCCGGATCATTGTGGAGACAGGCGAGATCGGGATCGCGGCGCGCCCAATCCAGTTGAGAGAAGCCGTTTTCTTTCATCTTCCGCAATAAATCGAGCGCTTCGGCTTTCTTTTCCATGACGCCGTAGGTGCAGGCGGCGTTGTAAAGAATATTGGCGTCGTTTGGTCGTAGCGTAAGCGCTTTTTTCACTTCGCTCATCGCGGCGTCATTCTTTTTGAAGTGAGCATAGTTGGTGGCCAGCAGGATGCGCGCGCGAGCGTCTTCGGGCACCATCTCAAGCTGGCGCTCCAGGGCGACCACGCGGCCTTCGCGCAAACCATCGGCCTCAGCGATGCGGCCCACGCGATCGAGCGCCATGATGTAAGGCACGAAGACGTTGTAATCATCGCCGCCGACTTCAATCGCGCGCTGGGCCAGATCGGCGGCCTCGGCGGGGCGATCACCGCGGAATAACGCGCGGCCGAGCGCGAAGTAGGCGGTGCCATAGTTCGGGTTGAGTTCGAGCGCTCGCCGCGCCGAACGGATGGCCTCGTCAAATTCCTTGCTGGCTTCCTGGATGGTGGACCGCGCAGCATAGGCCTCTCCCAGCTGTGGATCCAGTTCCAGAGCGCGCTCGCAAGCCTTGCGGCCGCGATCCACCCACTTCTGCTCGGATTCGTGAAAATAAAAAATCTCCGAGCAGGAAATGGCCAATTCGGCATATGCGAGGGCAAAGGCGGGGTCCAGCTTGATGGCATGCTCGTACATTTGCAGAGCGAATTCCAAGTCCGTCCGCGTCAACCGTCTCGCGTAGCCTCGCCCGCGAAGGAAATAATCGTAGGCGGCGGCATTTTCTGTGGGTTTATGCGCAATCGCACGGTCTTCCTGCGGCGAAAGTGTGATTCGCAGCGCATTTGTGATACTGCGCGCGATTTCATCCTGCACCGCGAAGACATCTTCGAGCGTGCGATCGAACCGGTCGGCCCACACGCCGTGGCCTGTGCCAGCTTCAATCAACTGGGCGGTGACGCGGAGACGGTTGCCGGCGCGGCGGATGGAACCGCTGAGCACGTACATCGCACCGAGTTCCTGCCCGACTTGCGGCGCGGTGACCACTTTGTCACGGAATGTGAGCACCGCCGCGCGCGGGAAAACCTTCATCCCTTTCACTTTGAGCAGCTCGGTAATGACGTCTTCGGTCATGCCGTCGCGGAAATATTCGTCTTCTTTCTGCGCGCTAAGATTTTCAAAGTAAAGCACGGCCAGCGATTTTTCGGCTGACACTGCCGCGGCCGGACTGCTGCGTCCCGAATCAACTTCGCGTTTCAGGCGCTGCAATTCCGAATGCAGTTTGGCCGCAGTTGGAATGCGCTTCTCGCGGTCTTTCACCATCAACCCGCCGATGAGCTGATCCAATTGCGCGGGTACAACAGGATTCAAGCGAGCAATCGGCATCGGCGGACGATTCAATATGGCGTCGAAAACCACAGCCGTTGTATTTCCCGCGAAGGCTTCGCGGCCGGTGACCATTTCGTAGAGAACCACGCCCAGCGAGAACAAATCCGTGCGCGCGTCCACTTCTTCGCCGCGCGCCTGCTCAGGAGACATATACGCCACGGTGCCGACGGAAGAACCGGAGGTTGTGAGATGGTCCCCGCTGGCGCCGACCGCGATGGTTGCGCCGATGGAAGCGCCGACGGTCTCGCCGATGCGCTGCTTTTGCGCGGTAAGTTTGGCGAGGCCGAAATCAAGAATTTTGGCTTGGCCGCGGTGCGTCAGAAAAAGGTTCGCCGGTTTAATGTCCCGGTGGATGATGCCGTGCGCGTGGGTGGCTTCGAGCGCATCCGAAATCTGCGTAGCAAATTGCAGGGCCGCTTCAATGGCCATGGGCTTCCGGGAAATGTGGTGCTTGAGAGTTTCGCCTTCCAGGAGTTCCATCACGATGAACGGCTGGCCCTCGAATTCGTCCACGTCGTAAATCGTGCAGATGTTGGGATGATTCAATCCGGAGGCGGCGCGAGCTTCGCGCTGGAACCGTTCGACGGCGAGTTTGTCCTGGGCGACTTCTTCGGGAAGGAATTTCAAAGCGACTTCACGGCCAAGGCGGGTGTCACTGGCGCGATAGACCACGCCCATGCCACCTCCACCCAATTTATCTACGATGCGGTAATGAGAGACTGTTTTTCCAATCATGGGGGCATGGGCCGAGAAACGCGTATGTTACGTTGCAAGCAAAACGAAGTCAACGGGAGGGGAGAGACGGTGTCAAACCTCTTTAGAAATGTCCCCATAATTGCCTCGTTAGAAGTGTCCCCTTTTCTGAGATTTCAGGTTGTGGCAGCAGGGAGCGCTGGAGTGGAGCCCGTTGCCGCGGTTTGTGCGGCGTCTTCGGGCGGAACGGAAGCGCTCCCTGCTGCGCGGATTTGCGCCGCTCTCTTCAACAATTTCCACCGGCTTCGCCTCATGCGCTCTTCATAGCCGCGGCTAAATGGATGGTCGTGGTCAGGCTTCGGCCGCGGCCGCACGCACGGCACATGGATCTGTGGCTCCGGCTCATTGGCCGTAATTTCCTGGAACTCGATTGGTTCCTCACGATAGTAAATCTCGATCCGCCCGTCTTCGCTTTCATACATCAGAGCCTTACTTTCCCGATCACTGTTGCGGCGGCTTGGCAGCAGTTGCAGAGCACGTCCTTCATAGCGTACGACCCAGTCGTTGCTCACCACGCGTGTGTTCTCGATCCGGAAAATCTGGCTCAGTTCTTCGCCGCTCGGCGCGGCCCGGTGATGGTTTTCCTCTCGAGCTGGGTTCCGTGCGAATCGCTCGTTGTGCCCTGCTAAATATTCCCCGTCCAGAAACCGGTTCGCATCCTGGTAGGTGCACGCCTCGCGCCGGCGTAATTTCTTTATCAGACGATCCTGCTGCACTCCGTTGTTGCGCTCGACGCGTCCTTTGGCTTGCGGCGAACTGGCCGCGCCAGTTGTCGCTCTTCGCCGCGCAATGCGTAGCGATGCAAGTGGCGACGGGCGATTCGTCCGAAACGACGCAGAAATTGGCGGCGAACGCGAAGTTGCCGATCGCGGTGCTGGCTACTCCGGACGGAACGCCGCTGGGCAAAGCGGAAAATAAGGATGGATTCCTGCGCGTTGACCAGGTCGAGAAGATGGTCACCGACGAAATGAAGAAGCGCGAGCAGGGAGTGGATCAGCAGATAAAGGCCGCGAAAGAAAAAGAGAAGAGCGGCGATAACGCTGCGGCGATTACGACATTGCGCGCGGTGGCGGATCAGAAGTGCCTTTTCCCGAGCAAAGCAAAAGATGCGGTGAAGGAATTGAAGAAGCTGGGCGTGAATGATGTTAACGAAGTGGTTGATCCTCCGATATTTGACCGCGCGAAGAGCAAACAGATTGAAGCTACGATGCGCCACGGATTACATGCGGAGCTTGCGGCGAATTACACTCTTGCGGAAAAGTATTATACGGAAGCGCATCAGATGGATCCGGCCGATCCGGCGCCGCTGCGTTTTCTTGGCGAGTTGTATCGTCACCAGACCGGGGATTGGGACAAGGCGCGCGTTGAGTTCGACGCAATTCTTGCGATTCCCGCCGATCCGCTATCGCGAGCAGTGGCGATGCACGGATTGGGAAAGATGACGATTCACGAAGGAAATTTCGCGAAGGGATTGGGATTGATGGAGCAGGCGGTGGCGACTTATCCGCTGGCGCTGGCATATCGCAATCTTTCCGTATACTGGAATTCGGAAGGGAACGCGGCGAAGGCTGACGAGTATGTGCAGAAGGCGCTGGCCGTTGATCCGACCGATCCTTACAACCTGGCATTCGCTGCGGCGTTCTGGGCAGGGAATGGCAAGGGCGACGAAGCTTTGAAGATTGCTCGTGAGAATGAAGCGCTGCTGCCGGCGTCATACAATCTGGCGGCAATTTACGCGCAAACGGGACAGAAGGATAAGGCGCTGGCGTTGCTGAAGCGTCATTTCTTTGAATACGAACGCACCGCAGCGGTGCGCAGCAAAGAAATGATGGAAGCGCGAGTGGACGCGGTTTTTCTTTCGATTCGGACTGATCCTACTTTCGTGGCGATGACGAAGGATTCGGATGGGAAACTGGATCCTTCGCGGACGATGGGGAATCAGCGGTAGTTTTTTGCTGGAAGGAATATGTGGAAATTTGACTGGGTCTGCGAGTTTGCAGGCCCAGTTTCATTTTTGGAGACGCACGATTTGTTGGCACAGGGGATGGAGGGGGTTCTTGCGCGGAATGAGTATTTCTGCGACAAAGGTAGAACTGGCGGGAGTTGTTAACGCTGGGCATGAGGGTGCCATTGACGAAGATTACGACGCTGTTCTTTGATATTGGCGGCGTGATCCTGACGAATGGATGGGATAGCGTGGCGCGGCACGCGGCGATCGGCAAATTCCAGTTGGACTCCCAGGAATTTGAGGAGCGGCATGAGCTTGTGAATCCAGCGTTTGAGCGTGGAGAAATGACGCTGGATGAGTATCTGGAGCGGACCATCTTTTACAGTAAGCGAACATTTTCGCCTCGGCAGTTTGAGGATTTTATGTACGCTCAATCGCAAGCGATGCCTGAATCGCTGGAGTTTGCGCGACGGATGGCGCGTTCGGGACGATATTTGATGGCGGCGCTTAATAACGAAGCGGCGGAAATAAACGCGTATCGCATTCAGCAGTTTGCGCTTCGCGACATTTTTGCGGCGTTTTTCAGTTCGTGCTATGTGGGCATTCGGAAGCCGGATGCGGGCATCTACGAAATGACTCTGAAAGTTTTGCAGCGAAGCGCGGAAGAATGTATTTTTGTAGACGATCGCGCGGAAAACGTGAAAGGCGCGGTGAACGCCGGCCTGAGCGCCATCCAGTTTAAGAATGTCGCGGAGCTTCAGGCTGAATTGGGGAGCTTCGGTGTGCAAGTGGCCGCATCGTGATTTGCATGGAGGAACGCTTTGATGAAGAGTGAAGAGCCGAAAGCGGTCTCGGCGGTTGGGCCGACGACGCGCGAAATTTTGCCGGGCGTGCTGGTGTGCGCGGACGCCGACAGCGTAGCGCGAGTTGCTGCGCGATACTTCGTCGAATGGGCGTGGCAGGCAATCGGACAGGACGGGCGATTTAATGTGGCGCTGAGCGGCGGGCACACTCCGCAGATGCTTTTTCAGGTACTGGCTTCGCAGGAATTCCGCAGTCAAGTAGATTGGGGACGCGTGGAATTATTTTGGGGAGACGAACGCGCGGTTCCTCCGGAAAGCAACGAGAGTAATTACGGAATGGCGCGGCGCGAGCTGCTGATTCGCGTGCCGATTCCCGGCGGGAATGCGCACCGCATGGAAGCCGAGAAACCAAACATCGGACGCGCCGCGCAGGACTATGAGGACTTGCTGCGGGAAAAATTGCCGCTGGATTCGCGCGGATTTCCTCGCTTCCATTTAATTCTTCTAGGGCTGGGGCCAGAAGGGCACACGGCTTCGCTTTTTCCGGGATTGCGCGGAACCAGAGAAACTTCGCGTTGGGTGAGCACTCCACTGGTGCCGAAAATCGGAAGCCGCCGAATGACGCTGACATTGCCGGTACTGAACGCGGCGCATCGCGCGATGTTTCTGGTGTCCGGTGCGGAGAAGGCCGAGATTCTCTATACGGTGTTGGCTGGAACGGCAGATCCTCCGCTGCCGGCGCAGCTTGTTACACTGCCTGACGGGCAGCGGACGATACTATGCGATGAAGCGGCAGCGAAACTTGTACTGGAAGAAATTGCCGCGAAGGGACAATTTACCGGCAAGCGTGATGCGGGTGCTGCACGGCAGAAACCTAAGAGCAAACACTGAACTAATTTCGTAACGCTACGCGCGAATAATTATTCGTAGCGAAGCGCGGTTATGGGATCTGTCCGTGAAGCGCGCCACGCTGGTAAAGTTGCCGCGAGAGTTGCAACGGCCAACAGAATGACCGCGGCGCCGATGAGTGTAGCGGGATCGCGCGCGGTCAATCCGTATAACATACTGGCCAGCACTTTTGTGGCGGTCAGGGCAGTTGCGAGTCCCACAGCCGCGCCGATAATTGTTACCGTCAAAGCCTCCCGCAAAATTATCCACAAAACATTTCCGCGTTGCGCTCCAAGGGCCATGCGGATGCCAAGTTCGCTGGTGCGCTGCGAAACCGTGTAGGAAAGCACGCCGTACAGTCCAATGCACGCGAGCAGAAGCGCGAGCGAGCCGAAGAAAGTTGAAAGGCGCGCGGTCAGGCGATCGCGGACCAGGCGCTGGTCGATCTGTTCGGGGATGGTGTGAATCGCAAGTGGGTCGAGGGTGGCATCGGTCTGCCGCACCAGTTCGCGCAGCGAAGCGATCACCGGCGCGCTTTCGCCGTTATAGCGCACTTCAAACGTGGCTTGCGTGGATACCTCAACGGGATTGAAAAAAGGGGCATAAAAGCGGCGGGGCGTTTCTGCGCGCAGAGAATTGTACTTTGCGTCAGCCACGACGCCGATAATTTCAAGATCCTGGCGGTCTTCGGGATACTCGTCCCGCATGTGGCGGCCAATCGGACTTTCAGTTCCGAAATAATATTTGGCCATGGTCTGATTGATCCAGCAAACTTTGGAACCGATCGAATCCTGCGGTTGGACGTCGTGCCCCATCAACACTGGAATTCCGATCGTGGAGAAATAATTGGGGCCGACCTGATCCCAAGACGCGTCCATTTTCTGACCGGACTTCGGCGTATATCCGACGATTGAAATTTCGTCGCCGGAGTCAGAGTTGAAGAATAAGCCGTTTTGGGAAAGCGACACGCTTCTCACGCCGGGACCTGTCGAAAACTTTGCGAGAAGTTGTTGAAACAGAGGGCCAGTGGCGGCGGCCTTGTAACCACTCGCAGCCGGGATCATCCGGAACATCAGCAAGTGACCGGCATCATAGCCGAGCGGAATGGAGGTGAGTTTTTGCAAACTGCGAACGAAAAGTCCGGCGGAGACGAGAAGTAAAAGAGAAATTGCGACCTGAACGCCGACGAGCACTTTGCCGAGCGGCATACGGCCCGATCCGCTTCCGCCGCCAGAAATTGAGCGCGAAGCTCCTCGAAGCACTTGATTCAAATCCACGCGCGTGGAGCGCAAGGCAGGCGCCAGGCCGAAAAGAATTCCAGTAAGCAGCGTGGCACCGATGGTAAATGCGAGAACGGGAAGGTCGAGGTGAACGTCGAGCGGAACGGTTGTGGGGCCAGACGAGACCATTCGCAGCAACAATCGATCGCCCCAGCCGGCGAGCAGCAGTCCGAGCGCCGCGCCAAGGGATGCAAGCAACACACTTTCCGTAAGCAACTGGCGTATCAAACGCTTCCGGCCGGCACCGAGCGCCACGCGCACAGCCAGTTCGCGCTGGCGGCCCGCCGCGCGAGCGAGAAGCAGATTGGCAACGTTCGCGCACGCCAGAAGGAGCAAGAGCCCGACCAATCCCATTAGGACTTCAAGTGGCTGAGCGTACTGCCCGCGCAAAACGGAAAGGCCACGGCTGCCGTCTCTTGCGACGAGGTACGAATCCGTGACGGATATGCGCTCTTTCTCGTCGGGAATTGACGCAGCCTCATCACTTAATACTTGCTTGAATGTCACGTTGATAGACGCGTTCGCCTGCGCGAGACTGACGCCGGGTTTCCTGCGGCCTACGACGTGGAGGAACATCGTTTTGGTGATCGAGCCGGGTTTTTGCGTCAGTAAGTCATGAATCGGGGAAATTGCGTCCTGCATCATCAGCGGAATCCAAATGTCGGGTGATTCGCCGACCATCAGTCCGGCAAAATTTGGCGGCATGACCGCGCCGATCTCGAACACCGTCTGGCGGATATGAATCCTGCGGCCAATCACAGAGGGATCGCGCCCGAGCTTACGATCCCAGTAGGAATAACTTACAAGCGCAATGGGATGCGCGTTGCGTCCCTGATCTACTTCGGCGCCAAATACATGGCCGAGCATGGGATCTACGCCAAGTGTTGGGAAATATCCGCCGCTCACCATGTTGATGTTCGCCGGGCTGCTATCAGAATATTGGCCCAGTGAGACAGGCGCCGCATAGCTCGTGCTGGAAAAAGTTAGAATTCCGGAGAAAACTTTGTTCTGATCGCGAAGGCCTTCAAACTCGTGGTACGTCATCAGGTTGCGTTCACCGGTGCTGGTTCCGTTTTGCATTCCCGCCGATTCCGGATCGGTGAGCATGACAAGCTGCTGAGGGTCGCGCACCGGCAAAGTGCGAAGCAGCACCGCATTGACGACGCTGAAGAGCGCAGTATTTGCGCCGATGCCAAGGGCGAGCGTGAGAATTGCGATCGTCGAAAATCCGGGATTCTTGGCAAGCGCTCGAAAAGCAAAACGCAAATCTTGACGCAGAGTTTCCATAGGCATCCCCGCCGGACGGATGAAGTCGAATCTGTATGTTAAATAAGACGCGCCTAACGCCGGAAAGTCACGGATTATTGCTGGCAATCAGTAGGGTTGATTAGGGTTGTAGCGCTTGTTTCGCAGGATAATCTACGTGCAGTGCGGCGATGCTTGCAGGATCCCAGCCGCCGCCGAGGGCTTTGACCAGCAGAACCGAAGTGGTGAGGCGCTGGCCTTCGAGTTGCGCGGCGAGACGTTCGTTCGCAAGCAAAGTTTGTTGCGCCGTGACCACATCGAGGTAGCTTACGAGTCCGCCGACATAGCGATTGTTCGCGATGTCGAGAGCTTTGCGCGAGTCGGTGACGGCGGCCGCTTGCGCACTGGATGCTTCGTCGAGCACGGCGAGACCAGCAAGGTTGTCTTCGACTTCCTGAAACGCCGTAAGCACCGATCCGCGATAATTCTCAATCGTAACTCTGTAACCGGCCTGGGCGAATTCCACCTGCGCGCGGCGCGCTCCGCCGGTCAGCAGAGTTTCGCTGATGGCTGCGCCGACGGCCCAAACCGCGCTTGGAAGCGAAGCAAGATTTGAGAGGCTGGTGCTATTTAATCCGGCGCCGCCGGTAAGGCTCACGCCGGGATAGTACGCAGCTTGTGCAATTCCAATTTGCTCATTGGCGCTGGCCATTAAGCGCTCGGCTCCCGCCACATCGGGGCGGCGCTCGAGTAAATCGGATGGCATGCCGACTGGAATAGTTGGGAGCGTGGCGGGCATCGGTTTGACGGCAAGTTTGAAATTAGAAGCGGGCTGGCCAGTGAGCGTGGCGATTGCGTCTTCGAACTGGACTCGCTGCTGACGAAGCAGGATAGCCTGAGCGCGCGTTGCGTCGAGCAGAGCTTGCTCTTGTGCCACGTCCAACCCGGAAGCCACACCGCCCTTAGAGCGCTGCTGAACGAGATCCATGCCTTTCTCGAAAGATTGCACGGTTCGGTTCAGCACGCCGATTTCCGCGTCAAGCTCTCGCAGCGAAAAATAATCTCCCGCAAGTTCGGAAGAAGTCGCCAATCGAACATTTTCGAGATCTGCGCCGGACGCTTGATACGCAGCTTGCGCAGCTGCGATGCTGCGGCGAATACGGCCGAAAAGATCCGGTTCCCAACTGACGGAAAAAGGAATCTGATAATTATTCTGCGTTACCGGCAAATTAAAGGGAGGCGTGGAAAGCGGGCGATTGCCGGAAATTCGCGTACGGTCCGCGGATGCGCCGCCGCCAACTTGAGGAAAAAGCGCGGCGGTTGAAATGCGAGCGAGCGCGCGGGCCTGATCGAGTTTTGCGACGCTCGCTTGAACCGTGAAATTCGCGCTGACCGCTTGCGATTCCAGCGCATCCAAATCCGCATCACCAAATATCTTCCACCATTCGCCCTTGGGAATTTGATCGCGCGGATCGCCGGGCCGCCACGGGCCTTCCGCTTTCCACGCGGTGGGCGTGGGCGCATCCGGGCGATGATAATTGGGTCCGACGGAACAACCAGCCAGCCACAACGCAGCTCCGCATAGCGCGACAATTGTTGCAACGGCTGCACCGAGCGCAGGAATGGAGCGCACTTTGTTCATTGGCTCTTGGAGGTTTCGGCTGGAGCTTTCACGTGAACTTGCTGGCCCTGTTCCATGGAATCGGGTGGATTATCGACGACGGAATCGGACGCGTCGAGACCCTGCAGCACTTCAACGGTGTTGCCGTAATCGCGTCCAATGGCGACACGCTTCAACTGAATCTTACTATCTGTCCCCACCACCGCGACCATAGTTCCGTCCGGGCGAAACAGAAGAGCCGAGACAGGCAGAGATAACAAATTGCCCGCAACTTTCACATCGAAATGGACTTCCGCATAAGCTCCCGGAAGCAATTTGCCCGCCGGATTAGGAACATCCACTTCCGTGCGCAGAGTCCGTGTTGCGGGGTCGATCGAATCCGCCGTGCGCGCGACCTGGCCGCAGAATTTTTGGCCCGACATTTCGGAAAGTTCCAGGCACGCGTGCTGGCCGGTGCGGATCGAAGGCGCAAACGATTGCGGCACCGCAACATATGCGCGGATGGGATCGATCTGCGCCAAATCGAAAAGCTCTTTCGCCGTGCCGCCGTTTCCCGCGTTGATGAGTGTGCCGGGGTCCACATTTCTTTGCGTGATGACTCCGGTGAACGGAGCGTAAACGCGCTTGAAGGATTCCAGATCTTCCAGGCGCTTCACATTCGCTTCGGCGGATTGGACCATCGCTTTTTTCGCGTTGTAATCGCCAACGGCGTTATCCACTTCCTGCTTGGATACGGAATCAGTCTTGATCAAATCCTGATATCGCGCGGCAGTGGTGGCGGACAAATTCACGTTGGCTTCAGAAGTGCCGAGATCGGCGCGTGCCTGCGAAAGTTGCTGATCGATTTCCGGCGTGTCAATTTCTGCGAGCAATTCGCCCTGCTTCACATTGCTGCCAATATCCTTGTACCATTTTTTTAGATAGCCATTTGTTCGGGCGTAGATGGGTGATTCTACGAAGGCCTGCAGGGCGCCGGGCAGGACCAGTCCGGAATCCGCGTTGAGCGGTGTTGCATGGATCACGGCCACGACGGGCACTGCGCTAGCGGTGGTTTGCTCGGCCAGGACGCGGTTGGTATTCTTCTTTTCCGCCAGACTGTAAATCGCGACCGCCGCGAACACCACGAACGGCACGACCCACATCAGAATCATCTTGCCGCGACCGCCGCGGGGGCTGCCAGCAGGCTGGTTCGCGTGTTGTTCGGTAGCAATTGCGGTCATGCTTCATTGTCTCCTGAAATCACCTCTGAAATCACGAGTGCGATCCTGGCGGGTTTCCCGTTCCGTCATGCGCTGGAATATCCATCTTAAAATTTTTGTGAATTAATTTGAATACACAGGGAACGAAAAACAAAGTGGCAAACGTGGCAAAAAGAAGGCCGCCGATTACCGCGCGGCCGAGCGGCGCGTTCTGTTCGCCACCTTCGCCCAATCCCAGAGCCATCGGAACCATTCCAATCACCATGGCCATCGCCGTCATTAATACCGGGCGAATGCGGATGAATCCCGCTTCCAGCGCGGCTTCCGTGGAATTAAAACCTTCGCGCAGACGTTCGCGCGAAAACGATACCATCAAAATACTATTGGCCGTCGCCACGCCCATACACATGATTGTCCCAGTAAGCGAAGGAACGCTTAGCGTCGTGCGCGTAATCAGCAGCATCCACAAAATTCCCGCGAGGGCCGCGGGCAACGCAGTGATAATGATGAACGGATCCAGCCAGGATTGAAAATTCACGACAATCAGCAAATACACTAGAATTATGGCGACGAGAACGCCCGCGGCCAGACCTCTAAATGAGGACGACATTGTTTCTACCTGGCCGCGCAGGTCAAGTTCACTGCCGCGGGGCAGCTTCGGCCGGAACTCGTCCAAAACTTTGCGGACGTCAATTGCGACGCCGCCCAAATCGCGGCCCTGCACCGACGAATAGATGTTGATCATCGGTTGCGCGTCGTAATCGGAAAGCTCCGCGGGCTTGGCCATCAATTTGAAATCGACAAGATTGCCGAGGACCTGCGGCGATGTCGTGTGCGCGGAAGAGACCGGAATATTCTGAAGCGATTGCATCGAGTCCACTCGGTACTGTGGCACCTGAACTGCAACCGAATAATTTACGCCGTTCTGCGGATTCGCCCAGAAAGAGGGGGATGTCTGAAAGCTGCTTGCCAGCGTGACGAGTAGGCTCTGTGCGACGTCATTCTGACTGAGACCCACAGATTGCGCTCGCGTGCGATTCACATCGAGGTGCAACAATGGCTGTTCAAACATCTGCTGAACGTGGACGTCCACGGTTCCGGGGACAAGCTGGATTCTGTTGGCAATCTGCTGGGCCAGCTGATAATTCTCCTGCAAGCTGCGCCCCGTGAGTTGGACATCAATCGGCGCGGGCACTCCGAAGTTCAGAATTTGACTGACAATGTCGGCCGGCTGAAAGAAGAATTGAGTCCCGGGGAATGATTGTGCGAGCTGGCCGCGCAATTCATTAATGTATTCGCCGGTCGGCTTCTTGTGATCCTGCTTAAGAGAGATGAGGATCTCGGCGTCAGAGGTGCCGATGGTTCCCGAGTTGCTGTACGACATATTCAGGCTGCTGTAGGGTAAGCCAATGTTATCCAGAACGTTTCCTAAATCTTCCGGCGGAATCACGGTGCGGATCAAATTATCAACTTGATCACATTCGCGCGCGGTTTCTTCAATTCGCTCGCCGACTCTGCCGCGCATATGAAGGCGGATCAGTCCGGCATCCACGCCGGGGAAAAAATCCTGCCCGAGAACCAACACAATGGGAGTCGAGGCGAAACAGAGCAACAAGAACAAAATGATGAATGTCCAGGCGTGTTCGAGGCAAAAAGAAAGCGCTGAACGATAACCGTTGCGCATGCGCTCGAAGCCGTCCACGAATCCACGCTGGATCGCCGAGAAGGGATCGCGTCCACTGGCGCGTTCCTCGCCGTGATGTCCGCGAAGCAGATACATGGCCATTGTGGGAACAAGTGTTCGTGAAAGCAGATATGAGGCGAGCATCGCGAAGACAACCGCTTCGGCCAGCGGTACGAATAGGAATTTCGCAACGCCGGTAAGGAAAAACATCGGCACGAACACGATACAAATGCAAAGAGTGGAAACGAAGGCCGGGACGGCAATTTGTTGCGCTCCATCCAGAATAGCGCGCACGGTTTCTTTGCCTTGAGCGAGATTGCGGTTGATATTTTCAATTTCAACCGTGGCGTCATCCACCAGAATTCCAACGGCCAGCGCCAGTCCGCCGAGCGTCATGATGTTGATGGTTTCGCCGAGAGCGCTAAGCACGCAGATCGAAACAAGAATGGAAAGGGGAATCGAGATGGCGATGATCACGGTGCTGCGCCAGTTTCCCAGGAAGAGAAGAATCATCAGCGCGGTCAAGCACGCGGCAATCAGCGCTTCGCGGACCACGCCCTGCACCGCGGCGCGAACAAATACGGACTGGTCGAACATCTGTGTGATGCGAAGCGCCGGCGGAAGCGTCGGCATGATGTGCGGAATCAGCGAATGCAATTGGGCTACGATATCGAGCGTGGACGATCCGCCAGTCTTGAACACGCTGAGCAATACACCGCGCTGGCCATCCATGCGAACGATGTTGGTCTGCGGAGAAAAGCCGTCGCTGACGTAGGCTACATCGCGGACGTAAACGGTCGCGCCGTTCACCGTTTTGATGGGCAGATTATTCAGTTCCGCAATCGTGTTCGTGCTTCCGTTCATCTCCACTGGATATTCGATGGCTCCGAGCTTCACAGTTCCGGACGGCAGGATTAAGTTTTGCGCGGAAACCGCATTGATCACGTCAACAGGAGACAACCCCTTCGCTTGAAGTGCGGGAATATCGACATTCACGGCGACCAGCCGCTGCTTTCCGCCATACGGATAAGGCGTGGCTGCTCCGGGAATTGCGGCCAGCCTGTTGCGGACAAAATTTACGGCCAGGTCATTCAATTCCTGTTCGGAAAGGCCGTCGCCTTTCAATCCCAACTGCATAATCGGCACGGTCGACGCCGAATAGGTAATCACCAGGGGGGGATTCGTCCCCGGCGGCATGCTGCGAATCGCGGTCTGTGAGATCGCCGTGATTTGCGCAATCGCGGTGGCGATCTTCGCGGCCGGCTGAAAATACACCTTGATGATGGACCGGCCTTCTTCCGTCTGCGATTCGACGTGCTCGATGTTGTCCACCGTTGTGGTTAGAGAGCGTTCGTAACCGGAAACGATGCGCGCTTCCATGTCGGTCGCTGAAAGGCCGGAGTAGTTCCAGACAATGCTGACCACAGGAATGTTGATTTCCGGGAAGATGTCGGTGGGCGTGCGGGTGATCACCAATGGACTGATCAGGATGATGACCAGCGCAAAGACGATAAACGTATACGGCCGATTAAGGGCGAGGCGTACTATCCACATTCGCTATCTCGAATTCCGTCTGGATTTGCGGCGCAGCAGCCGGTGACGATGACAAATTGCTGAATCTATCGCTTTCGCTCCATTTGATGCGTCTGAACTGTGCGTGATGCACGCGATGCCAGTTTGTGGCGTCTCGACCGCCTGCAAGTAAGTAGACGCATACATTCGCGGCTCGGTTTCTATTCTCGCACGACTGCGCACCGGGCGGAGAAATAAATGTGAAAACCGACGCCTGCATGCTTCTAGATGAGACACTGTATTTCGGGAGGGGAGGATCCATTACAAAGTCCCTCAGCATATTCAAAAAGTCATATTTTATATTATTTATGGAAAATTCCCAGGCCTTCTAAGTTGCTGCGCCGCTCCGCGGAAAGCTTGTAACTCCTTCATTTAATTGCCCATACGTTCTATTTCGAGGTGATTTGAGGCCTGTAAATCTGTAGATAAAGTATGGTATTCCGCTTGCGAGATAGTCAGCGGGGGCGGGACCCTAGGATCCCCGCATCGGCGCCCCAGGTCTTCACCGGAACAACCAATCCTTACGAAAAGAGAGCCTGCCGCACGGGTGTGTGTGGCGTAGCTCTATTTGCGGTCGAGCTTTCATAAACCAATGGGGGAGGGTTCAAGATGAGGCGATTCTTCGTTGCTGCGCTTTGTTTGGCGTTGATTTGTTTGGTTTCGTCTGGTTTGGCATGGTCACAGGAAAATCCCACCGGTACCCTGGTAGGCACAGTTACGGATGCCCAGGGCGGTGCAATAGTCGGCGCAAAGGTCACCGTCACCGATATGACTTCCGGTACCGCGGTCTCAACTAGATCCGGCGCGGGCGGGGAGTTCGCGGTAAACAACCTTACGCCGTCGGTTTACAAAGTCACCGTTGAGATGAAGGACTTCAAGACCAGCGTTTTTTCCAACATCACCGTCACCCTCGGTAAGACCTATAGCTTGCCGGCAAAGCTCGAAGTCGGCGAAGCAACGGTTACCGTGCAGGTTGAAGGCGGTGGCGAGCAATTGATGGAAACGCAGAGCGCCACTGTTACAAACACCGTCACGGGAAAGTCGATCACGAATCTGCCATTCAATTCCCGTAGCGCGGTGTTATTGGGCGTGCTGGACCCCGGAGCAGAAACGTCAGGCGGCTCGCGCAACTCCTCATTTGAAGGCCTGCCGAAAGGCGCCATTAATATCACTTTCGACGGCATTAATGTGCAGGATAACCTGCTGAAATCAAGCGACGGCTTTTTTGCGATCAACGATCCGCGCATTGACGACGTCGAAGAGTTTGCCATCACCACCGCGGTCAACAGTCCGGACAAATCAGGTGAAGGCGCCGTGCAGATGAACTACGTCAGCAAGAAAGGCGGCAACGCTTTCCACGGTGGCGTTTGGGAATACAACCGCAACACCGCCTTTGACTCGAACACTTATTTCAACAATTTGAGCGGCACGCCCCGGCAAACTCTGCAGCTGAATGACTACGGAGGCAAGGTTGGCGGGCGCATTATCAAGGACAAATTGTTTTTCTTTGCGGACATGGATGACTTTATTGAGCCAGCGTCCATTACCCGCTCGCACAGTATTTTGACGCCTGCAGCGGCAGCCGGTAAGTATGCGTACATACCGGTTGGTCCAGACGGCTCTACGCCCATGCTGCCAAATACCCTTGCCCTGCCGTCGTGGGTGACGTGCAACGGCAGCAGTTCGAGTCCGGTATGCACGGCCGATCTGTTTATGCTCGCCGGCCTCGCCGGCTATCCGAACACAATCCCGGCGGCCATCTCTAAGGAGTTGAATCCGGCGGAAGCTTCGGCTACCGCGCCGGGCGTCACGATTTCACCGACTCCGCCTTCTCTGTATCAGCAAACCATCAACTTTAATAACAGTGGAACGCAGAGCCGCCGTTATCCCGACGTTCGCGTTGACTACCAAATCAACAAGAAGAACTCGCTTGAATTGGACTACCATTACGCGCACTACACTTCCAGTCCGGACATCTTGAACGGTATGGATGCCCCGTTCCCCGGGTCATTCTTCGCCGCGAATCAGGGGACGCAGATCTCCAACCGCAATTTGTTCGTTGTTGCCTGGCGCTGGACTCTTAGCTCAAACGCCAGCAACGAATTTCGGATTGGTTCCCAGATTGCCCCGGTAAACTTTGGTGTGGGCATTACGGCCTCCCAATTTCCGACCATCGGGTCAAATCTAGGCACTCAACCGTACACGTTCGGCGTCTTTGGCGTCGACTCGTTTTTCAACGGATTCGGTGACAACCAGGGACGAAACACCGCACTCGGCCAGCTCAACGACAACCTCGGGTGGACGAAAGGCCGGCACTCCTTATCGTTCGGAGCTTCGGCAACCATGATCTGGTACAACGATTTCTTCGAGTCGAACGGAAGCCTCAACTTCGGAGTTGACAATAATAACGATCCCATCGCCAACGTCCCCGCGCTAAATACATCTGGACAGCCGATGTTTAGCGGAGGGCCGGGCAGTTGCGTGGACGCCTCTTGCCAGGCGAACGGCACGTTGCCGAATATTGGCAGCAGCGACTTCTCAAATGCGGAAGCGCTCTACGCCTCCCTAACGGGTCGCGTGACGAGTTTTTCTTCGAGCGTTTACTTCAGCCCGACGAATAACGGCTTTCTCACCGGCGCGCCGGCGGTAGACAAGTATCGGCAGAACGAGGTCGGACTTTACGCCGCAGATAGTTGGCGCGTAAGACCCAATCTGACCTTCACCTACGGCTTGCGTTGGGAATACTCCGGAGCGCCAAGTGACAGCTTGAATGAATACTCGATGATTTCTGGCGGCGCAACGGGCCTTTTTGGCATCTCGGGGGCGGGCAATCTATTTCACCCCGGCAGCGAAAATGGTTCGCCGACCACGACCTACGTCACCGACAAAGGCCAGAGCTGGTACAATCCTTATCTGAAGGCGTTTGCTCCTACGATCGGCCTCGCTTGGCAGCCCCATACGGACATGGCCGGATTCCACCGGGTGTTGGGAGACGCGGGAAAGACGGTGTTCCGCGCGGGATACAACATTGCCTACAGCCGTGAAGGTCTGAACGGGTTCGCGTCGATAGCGGGTGGTAATCCGGGCTACTACGGCAGTCAGGCGACCACTTCCAATGTTGTGAATAGTCCCTCGCAGGGCTTGTTCGTCGCCGGATCGGTAATTCTCGGTCCGACTACTACCCTGAACAACGTGCAGCAAACTCCAACGTCGTTTTCGCCTTCGTTTCCGCTGCTGCAGACGTCGAACACAGCGATAAACGCTTACGATCCCCACCTTGCACCTCCGATGATTCAATCGTGGTCTGCCGGTGTGGAGCGCGAACTTTCCGCGAACAACGCCTTGGAAATCCGTTACGTGGCAAATCACGGTTCCGGGCTCTGGGACCAGTTCAACATCAACGAAGTGAATATTTTCGAGAACGGATTTCTCGCTGAGTTCAACAATGCGGCGAGCAACATGAACATTTGCACCAGCAATCCGGCGGCGTGCGTTGTCGCGGAGAAGGACTTGGGAATCTTGAGTCAGGCCTCCACCGCGACTACACCAGTCACCGATTTCGCCAATCTGTTTGGCGGAGCCAAAGCGGTTTGCGCCGGTTCTACTCCACCCGCAAGTTGCTCATCTTCGATCGCTGCCCTTTCAGGAGACGTAGCCTTGCCGGTCTTCACGGCGGCATACACGGGATCGAAAACCGGAACGCAGGCGGACTCGCATTTTGCCAGCTCGACCTATGTGCCTTTGATCCAGCAGGGGTTGGCGGGCGATGTTGCCAACATTTTCTCCGGTAGCCTTACCCGCTACACAAATATCGTCAACGCGGGTTATCCGGCGAACTTCTTCGTCGCCAACCCGCTGGCGGCGGTCGGCGGCTCTTATATAATGGCCAATGGCGCGCAATCCACTTACAACTCGCTGCAGGTGGATTTCCGCCGCCGCCCATCGCACGGTCTACAATTTGACGTTAGCTATGTGTTTGCGAAAGCCCTGACAAACTATCAGGCAAATAGCTCCGTCAATTATGCTCAGTTCACAACTCTCCGTAACCTGAGTTATGACAAAGGTCCGGCACCTTTCGACACCCGGCACGCCATTAAGGGGCAGTTGGTGTGGGCTTTGCCGTTTGGATCAGGCCGCAAGTGGCTTAACTCTGGTCACGGGTTTGCCACTCGCATCGTCAGCGGATGGGAAATTGACTCGATTACCCGCTGGCAGACCGGACAGCCGATTAACATCCAGAGCGGTCTGGGTGGCACGTTCAACGGCAACGATCCAGGTGTGATTCTTCACGGAATTACGGCCAGCCAATTGCAGAGCCAGTTGGGAGTTAACAAGACCGAGCAAACAGGCGCAGTCTTTTATTTCCCGACGAATCTGCTGAATGCCAGCTTGACGAAAGTTAATACCGCGGTGATCTCTCCCTGCAACACGCCCGGTGCGCTTTGCCAGAAGCTGTTCGTATTCGGTCCGCAGTTCTTTGACGCGAACATCAGCCTCGTCAAGACCACGAAGATCACCGAACGCGTGAACTTCGAAATGCGCATGGAGGCCTTGAACGCATTCAATCATGCCAACTTCTACTATGCGTGCGGCGTAAGCACTACGCCGTGCGGCATAAGCCTGCAGTCGTCTTCATTCGGGAAGATTGCTGGAAACTACAGCGACTTCAACACCACGCAGGATCCTGGCGGCCGCATTATCCAGCTGGTAGGACGAATTAACTTCTAACCCGGACGTCCTGTAAATCAGGACCGAAGGTTTTGGCGGGGCGGCTCAGGTGAGCCGCCCCTATCTTTTTATAGGCTAGTTCGGAATTAATTTCGGCGTGTGGAACAATGGCGAAACTTCTGGACCGCTCGCACCAGCGGGCATCACGCCTACCAGCCAAGCACGTAGGCAAACATTAGCGGCGCCACGATCGTGGCGTCCGATTCGATTACAAACCTCGGCGTGTCCACGCCCAGTTTGCCCCACGTGATTTTCTCATTCGGTACCGCGCCGGAATAGGAACCGTAGCTGGTGGTCGAATCGCTAATCTGGCAGAAATACGCCCACAGCGGAACGTGCTCGCGCCGCAGGTCCTGGTGCAGCATTGGCACGACGCAAATTGGGAAGTCCCCCGCGATGCCGCCGGCAATCTGGAAAAATCCCAGCGGTGTTTTCGCGCTGGTTTCCGTGTACCATCGGGCGAGTTCCATCATGTATTCAATTCCCACCCGCACCGTGTGAACATTCTTCACTTTGCCGCCAATCACTTGAGCGGCGAACATATTTCCGAGTGTTGAATCTTCCCAGCCCGGCACGAACATCGGCAGGTTCTTTTCGGCAGCAGCCATCATCCAGCTGTCTTTGGGATCAATTTCGTAATGTTCCTTCAGTTTTCCTGAAAGAAGCAGCCGGTAGAAGAATTGATGCGGAAAAAAGGCCTGGCCGCTTTTGTCAGACGCATACCAATCTTCCACCACCAGACGCTCGATGCGCCGCATGGCTTCCTCTTCCGGAATACACGTGTCGGTAACACGGTTCAAATGCTGATCCAGCAGTTCGACCTCTTGCTCTGGTGTTAGATATCGATAATGCGGAATGCGTTTGTAGTGATTGTGCGCCACGAGATTGTAAACGTCTTCTTCCAAATTCGCGCCGGTGCAGCAGATGGCATGCACTTTGTCCTGGCGAATCATTTCAGCCAGAGATAATCCGAGCTCAGCAGTGCTCATTGCGCCGGCCAGCGTGACAAACATTTTTCCGCCGGTCTTAAGATGGTTCACGTAAGCTTCTGCGGCGTCGATCACAACTGCGGCATTGAAGTGGCGATAGTGGTGTTTAATATAATTGGTAACGGCCCCGCTTGCCATTTTGTTCGTTAAAGCTGTCATAAACTTTTCTCCTTCGGACGCTTGAAAATACACCCGTAGAAAAACAGCGATATCGCAAGGGTGTGTCCGGCTAGAAGTAGCTTGCCGTATAACTCAGCAGGCGAAGAAACTTGTGCACTGAAATGTGAATTTGCGGCGAGTGTAAATAAATTTTGCTAATCACTTGCATACAAATAACACGAATCGAGTAGTAGTTACCAGAGGAATTCGCAAGAAAATTCACAGCGGCGCGAAGATTCAAAAACCTATTGCGAAACCGCCGCCGAGCTGGAATCGAACAACTGGAATTCTCGAATGCGCGCGGGACCCGCGGAGGAAATAATCATGAGGCGCACCCGCGAACTTGTCGTCCGAGCAAACTTGTCAATTTTCTTATGGCCAAGCGAGCTTCCTGCGCAAAGCGTCATCCACTTCCCGCCGCTAAACGCCTGGATCGCATATTTCTCGATTTGCTGGCCATCGCCAAGCCACTCCATCGTCAGCGCGCGATCGAATGCGATCGGTACATCGAAAGAAAGCTCAATACTTGCTGAACGTGAATCAGCGGGCGCGCTCCAGAATGTATCTGCATCTCCGTCAACCGCGGCGGCAAATGAGGGAGCGACTTTCGCGCGGCGCGCAAGATTTTTATCCGCGCCATAGACGGCGCGCACCGCCGCGCCAAATTCGGCGAGCCGATGCACGTCGGAATCGGGCACAAGGCCGCGATCGTTGGGGGCAACTCCAAGCATCAGTTGCGCGCCTCTGCCGACGGTCTTCTCATATGTGTCCAGCATTTCAGCGACAGACTTCAAACTCTTCTCATCATTCGGATGCCAGAACCAGTGATCCTTGCGCAGCGGCGTATCGGCTTCCGCCGGGCGATAGTGCAAATATCCGTGCAGGTCCAACACGTTCCAGTTTTCTTCGTTGGCGTATCCACTTTCGTTTCCAACCCAGCGGATATCGCCGTATTTCAATAATGCTGCGTCGGCGAAAACCAAGGCATTCGGCTGGTACACGCGCAACTGCGAAACGTAGCGGTCAAAATCATAAACGTGTCCTTCGCTACCAGCGCCATCCAGCCAGAATTCGGTGATGTCGCCGTAATGCGTCGCAAGTTCTACAAGCTGTGCAGCGTAGAAATCGTCATACTTTTTAGTGTCCTTATAGAACGGTTCGTGGCGATCCCAAGGAGAAAGGTAGACGCCAACCTTTAATCCATTCCTGCGCGCCGCATTCGTGACGTCACGCACAACATCGCCGCGTCCGCCACGCCATGGACTTGATTTCACTCCGTAGTCCGTCTGGCTGCTCGGCCACAGACAAAAACCGTCGTGATGCTTCGCCACCATGACAATATAATTTGCGCCTGCCGATTTAGCCGCGCGCATCCACTGTTCGGGATCAAATTGTGTTGGATCAAAAACAGTGGGTTCGGCTGTGCCATCTCCCCATTCGCGATTCATGAAAGTATTTGGCCCGAAATGAATCAGGACGCCGATTTCCAAATCCTGCCACGCCATCTGTTGCGGGCTGGGTTTCACGTCGGTGAAACTTTGCGGCACAAGAGGTTGCGCGCAGATGAAAGCGATCAGTGCAATTCGTTTCAACATGTGGTGGGGCGTCCGGACGGATGATACCCCGTACCTGTCCGTCTGAATAGAAGCGTGAATAGAGTGCCGGACGCGCTAAGCCAGCAGTGGGCAATTCGGCGAAAGCATCGCTTTCTTGCGAGCAATGATATCCTGCGAATATTTCGACATGTAGTGCGTGATGGTTTCGACGCGGATCTTCACGCTGCCCGCCGGTTTCGTAGAATCCAAGTCTCCAAATTTAAAAAAAAGCGTTCCAGTGGCTTCCACAATTCGCTGCGTCGGCGTGTACGTCGGCTGATCCATGCCGCATTCGTAACTGGAAAGCCGCAGCACGCAAGTCGTCCACGGACATCGCGCGGCAACTTTCGCGCCCCACATAATTTCATTTGTGTTGCTGCTGTAGGAAGAGCTCCACACATCTGAAATATCGAACGGCGATTTGATGCGTTTTTCGCGCAGGTCTTCTTCAAATAGCCAATTCAGCAGATCCGGATCGGTAGGGAAGTATTGCATCCACAGAACGGGGAATCCTTGCGCCTGCAGATCGCCTTCGATTTCGTGGCCAATGCCCGGATCCATGTGGTAAGGCCGCGCTACAACAAAAATGCACGGTTTATTTTCGCGCGCACACCAAGTGAGAATTTCCCGGCTCCGCTGATGCAGCTTCGCATCCATCGTATCCAGCGCATGGTAGCCGGCTTTCACCGCGCGCTCGGTTTCATCCAGTGACAAATCAAGAATGTCTTTCATCGTGCCGTGTAGCTGAGCAGCAACGGCTTCGCGATCACCCAGACATACAAACGGCGCGGTATATAAAATTCCGTTTTCCGCGAAAATATCTCTCTCTTTCAGGAATCCCGCTTTAATGTTGTCCGGCCCAGCCATCACACGCGTGCAGGTAAGCGTATCCATCACGTGCCCGCGTAGCACGGACGGCATCGAATAGATCATCGGGCTTAGCAGAATATCTATCTTCTTTTTCTGGCCGAAGATAAGTTCGCCGTAGTGGCCGCTGATGCTTTTCACTGGATAGCAGCAGTCCACGGTGCCGCGGCCCTTGCCGAAATCACGGCCCTGCTCTTCACTCGTATCAGAGCTGAAGACGATATTTTCGTGCCCGATTCCCAGGTCGCGCAAAAATCCAACCCAAAATTGATGCGTGCTCCACACGTTCAGCACTCGTGGAATTCCAACTCGAATTTCCGAGCGGTCTTTACGCGGTGGCGCGACGGAAGGCGTCTTTGCGAACCATGTCTGCAATGTTGGGAAAGGCATTCTTGGTCTTCTCGATTTCCGCCTTGATCACTTTCATCTCGTTCACGTCTTCTACCAATCCCTTCGGACAGGAATTGTTTACGATCACGCGCTCCCATCCCGTGGAAAGCGGAACTTTGCTCCACGGACGTCCGCCGCCATTCAGCAGCGCCACGTCAATAAAACTGCGCTGGCACGTTACTGGACACCAGTGGCAGACAGTGTCCAGCGAAGTAGTGCTCGCATATTTCAATTGCGCGATCGAATCGAATCCGCGGAACTGCGTTCGGCCGCCGGCGTCGTACCAATCCAATGACACCAGCGCCGCGCCAATCGCCCCCGCTTCGCCGGAATAAGGATGCACCACGACCTCCGCATCGGGAACTTTCGAGCGGATAAAATCCACTTGCGTTTTTACCACCGCAAGATTCTTGTGCGTGCCGCCCTGCAAAATATATTTTTTCCCCACGACGCTCAAATTGTTCAGCCCGCCGGCATAAATCCAAACGTTCAGCGGCAAAATCGCGCACAGCGCCGCCAGAATTTCCTCCGCGTGCCACCCCTTGCGCTGCTGATTCACAATATCGCTCTGCAAAAACACTCCGCAGCCCATCGAAAGTTGTGGCATCGCTTGCGCGCGAAACGCACCATCCGCCATTTCGCTCAACGGGATTCCAAACCGTTCCGCAACTCCCTGCAAGAACGCGCCGTTTCCCGATGAGCATTGCGAGTTCAGCCGGAAATCAGAAACGGTGCCGTTGTTCAGCAGCATAATCTTCACGTCCACGCCACCAACATCGCAGATGCAATCTGCGTCGGGGAAAAAATGAAGGCCCGCGCTCGCGTGCGCAATCGTTTCAACGATTGGACAATCGGCGCCTAGAATGCCCTTCAATAAATCCTTGCCGTAGCCGGTGATGCCGACCGCCAGTATTTCTGCGCCGCCAATTGCCTTACGCACTTGCTCGAAAAGAGACTTGGCGTCCTCAATCGGATTTCCCTTACTGAGCGCGTAACACGAAAAGACGATTTCTTTGGCGGGCGAAATGCAAACGGCTTTCGCGGTGGTCGAACCGAAATCACAGCCAATCACGACGCGGGCAAGTTTCTCGGAAGATGGAGCAGTCTGAGCAGCCACAGCGGCAGTTTGCTCGCCGTTTTTCTCGGTCGCGGTTGCGCTCACCGTCGGAGCGGCGCCGTTGCCTTCGGAGTATTCCTCCTTAAACGCCTCAAAATCCGCATCACTCTTGCACAGGCCGCCACGCCCCTGTTTTTTCTTCTCTGCGTGTTGACCTTCGTTAATCCACCACTTTAATTTTCCGCTGCCGCGATAAATTCCAACATTCTGCGCGTCGCGCCGCCCAACTTCGATACACCCCAGCGCCGCATAGTAAAGCGCGTCTTCCGGCACCTTAATTAATGTAGCGACGTTCGCGTCACCCGTCAGCACTTTCCGTTCTTTCCAAATCTTTGCCAGGTGATGCCGCCACGCCTCCTGTAACCCGGTAAAAA